>TARA_R110002049_G_scaffold19876_17_pt1 | contig 22630 bp, 17 predicted proteins | sample TARA_R110002049 | Tara Oceans TARA_R110002049 (sample SAMEA4396941) | marine metagenome | biome: Polar Biome; feature: [SRF] surface water layer (ENVO:00010504); material: water (ENVO:00002006), including particulate matter (ENVO:01000060) such as... | depth 5 m
TAAAATCTGTAACAATTTTTGAAATTGCTGCATCAATTCTTTCCTTATTAGTGTCGTATTTAGGGTTTAAACCATTTTTCTCTGGAAAATGCTCTATAGTAACAGTTGTAGAAGGAAACGCAAATTCTACACCTAATGCAGCTGCTAATTTAACAATTGCCATGTGCAATCTGTGTTTAGAACTCTGTTCTATACCCCAAGCTAAACTTTTAAAATATACGTTTACCATAATTAATAAAGCAGAATCGCCAAAACCAGTAAACTCTACGTTATAAGAATCTGATCTTGTTTCTGGGTGTGCAATAATAATTTCTCTAACACCTTTTACAAAAGCTTCTATTAACTCTGGCGGTGTATCATAACGCAAACCTAAATTGGTATTGTAACGTCTAAATAAACGTAAACCTTTATTATTAATAACAATTTCAGACAATTTACTGTTAGGAATTTGATACACAGAAGTATCTGCAGCTCTAACGCTTGTAGATCTAAAACCTACTTTTTCTACAGTTCCAACAACTTCTCCAGCTTCAATCCAATCTTCTATATGAAAAGGTTTGTCTAGAAAAATCATAATAGTTCCTATTAAATTTTTCACGGTGTCTTGAGATGCTAAAGCAACTGCCAAACCACCAATTGTTGCTCCTGCTAAAATTGTTGTTGTGTCTACACCAAAAAGTGCAATTAATCTTAAAACACCAATTACAATTACCAAACCAATAAAGAAATTATGTAGTATTGGAGATAATTGATCATCTAATCTATTGTGTGTTTTTTCTGTAAACACACTGTAAAACTTCATTAAAACATGTACCAAATTTATTAAAACATACGTCCAGAATACAACTTCTGCAATGTCTACAAATAAGAAAACCCATTTATTTGTTTCTAAACTAAAATAAAGTGAAGGAAAAACACTGTCTATAAAACTTACTGCTAATAATAAGCTTAAAGGTCTTGCTAGCTTCTTTAGAGATTTATCAAATGTAATATCTGTAGTTTTTGTTAATTTCTGTTGTATTTTATGAAGTACAACAAAAGCTATTTTCTTAAAAAGGAAAAATATAATTACTGCTATTAAAATAAATATTAATAGAGAAAATAACTGCCAATATTCTATTCCTAATATTTTTTTATGACCAAATTCTGGAATAAAATCTTGTATTTTTTGAACATACCAAGGAAAAACAGAGCTATACAAACCATCTATTTTTGCAACAGTTTCTGAAGAATAATACCATTTTTCGCCAATTTTTTCTACAGAAATTTGTGGCATTCTTTGAGGAAAAGGCGTGTATTTTTCATAAGAAGAATATCTAATAGTATCTTTATAATTGGCATCTGTAGGTACTTTTTCAAACTCTACATATAAACCTTTACCATCTAAAACTTTTTTAATTCTAATTGCTTTTTTAATTGCTTCTTTTTCAGATAAACCTAAAATTGTTTTAGCCGCTTTTTTAGGCTCGTAAGAATCTGATTGTAAGAAATACAAATGCGTGTATAATGTAGCATTAGGATTGCTTAAATCTACTCTTACAGAATCTTTTTGTGCACTTACCGAGAATGAAACTAAAAATAATAACCAAAATAATTTACGCATTTCAAATATGTTAAATTGCTGTTAAACGAAATACAAATTTAAACCTTTTCATTTTTTAAGAGTCAAAGAAGTGTAACTAATAAAAAAATAAGAAGGTTTTTAACATAAAAAGTTATTATAATTTTACAATAGCTAGTTTTTTGGGTTGATTGATTAGCATATTGATAAGGCTTGGATTCTTAATTGAATCTGAGCTTTTTTTTGTTTAAAAAAATCTTCTTAAAATTCTGTTAATTAAATAGTTGCATTAAACCTTTTAAAAAAAACAAGGTCTTAGTAGTATAAATTAATAACAATAAAAATTTAAAAAAATGAAAAAATTAGCAAGCATTTTAGCAATAGTATTCGCTTTTACATTTAGTACACAAGCGCAAAAGAAAAGAGATCACAAAAAGCCACAATTTTCTGTTGAACAACAAGCAGAGTTAATGGTTAAAAAAATGACTTTGTCTCTAGATTTATCTAATAAACAGCAAAACCAAATTAAGCCTCTTATTTTAGCAAAATTAGCTGATAAAAAAGCTTCAATGGAAAAAAGAAAAGAAGCTCGAAAAGAGAAAAAAAGACCAACGTCTGATGAAGTTTTTGCTGAAAAAAGTAAAATGTTAGACAACCAGATTGCTATGAAAAATAGCATGAAAGAAATCTTAAGCAAAGAGCAGTTTGTGAAATTTGAAAAAATACACAAAAAGAGAAGCATGAAGGGTAAGAAAATGGCGAAGAACAAGGAAAAAGGTAGAAAAGGAAGCAAAAGAAGAATGAAAGATAATAAATAAATATATTTGAATTAGTTAGTTGATTAAAAAGCCCGATTTCTTATTAGAAATCGGGCTTTTGTATTTAAGAATTGGCATTTGCGTTAGGGATTGAAACGACATCCTTTTTTAAGGTACGAAAAAAAGATATAGTGTAAAGCCCGACCTTGTGTAACGCACAAAAAAATACTTTTCTAATCTTTAAACCAGCTAGAATATTTTACATAATTATTAGCAATTCTATCTATTTCGCCAGAAATTAATTCTTGTGAAATATCTTTTACTTTTTTGGCAGGTACACCTGCATAAATACTCCCACTTTCTACATGCGTGTTTTTTGTAACTACTGCTCCTGCTGCAATTATAGAGTCAGATTCTATAATACAATCATCCATAATTATACTTCCCATACCAACTAAAACATTGTCTTTAATTGTACAACCATGTACAATTGCATTGTGCCCAATAGATACATTATTACCTATTGTTGTTGGAGATTTTTGATACGTTGCATGTATTACAGCACCATCTTGTATGTTTACTTTATTGCCAATTTTAATAAAATGTACATCGCCACGAATTACTGCATTGTACCAAATTGAACATTCTTTTCCCAAAGAAACTTCTCCTAAAATAGTAGCATTTTCTGCAACAAAACAATCTGCAGGTATTTGAGGATGATTTCCGTTTACTGTTTTAATAATTGGCATAATTTTCTATTTAAAATATGATAATAAATTACTTTTTTGTGAAGCTGAAACTAAAATTTCTTTTCCGTTAGAAACAATAACGCTTCCTCCCTTTCCTTTTTTATATTTTGTAATTGCATTTACATTTACTAAATACGATTTATGTATTCTGGCAAATGTATAATCCTTTAAAGCTTCTTCGAAATATTTAAGCGTTTTACTTACCAACTTTTTAGAATTTGCTAAATGAATTTCTGTATAATTATCATCTGCTTTACAGAAAATAATATCATTAATATTTAAAACTTCAAAACCATCTTGTTGCGGAATTGTAATTTTACCTATTGCAGAATTTGCTTTTGGTGCTAAAATTTGATGTTGTAATATGTTCTCTTTTTCCTTTATTTCTGTTACAATATTTACAGCTTTTATAAGTTCGTCTATAGAAATTGGTTTTAGTAGATAATAACTTGCGTGGTTGTTTAATGCTTCTATTGCATAATGATCATAGGCTGTTACAAAAACAGTTTCAAAGGTTCTATTTTCTACTTTTTCTAACAAATCAAACGCATTACCAAATGGCATTTCTACATCTAAAAAAACCAAGTCTAAATTGTTATTTCTAATTAATTCATAGCCTTCTTCTATATTGCTTGCTTCACCTAATAATTGAACATTGGGACAGTATTTACCTAAGTAATTGCGTATAATTTCTCTACTTATTTGTTCATCTTCTACAATAATTGCTTTTAACTTCATTTTTACTTCTTTTTCAATAACAATACTACTTTTGTTCCTTCTCCGTTTTCTAAAGCATTAGAAACTTCTACAGAAATTCTATCTTTATACATGTCATTTAAAATGGCTATTCTATTTTTAATAGTACTCATTCCTTTAGATTTCTGTTTTAATTGATTTTTAGTTTTTAATTCTTCAGATTTTTTTCTCCCAATTCCGTTATCTAAAATTATTACAGAAAGTGTTTCTGTGTTTTTTTGATTGATTAAAATTTCTAAATTTCCTTTCTCTTTTCTATACCTTAATCCGTGCCAAATTGCATTTTCTATGTAGGGTTGTAATAGCATTGGCGGAATAGAAAATTGTTCTAAATTGATATTTTTATCAATATTTATCTGGTAAGTAAACTTGTCTTTAAAACGATTGTGTTCTAACTTTACATACAATTCTAATAATTCTATTTCTTTTGTAAAAGGAATAAAATCTTCGTCGGAATTTTCTAAAACAGAACGCATTAAAACAGAAAACTCAGACAAGTAACGGTTTGCATTTCTTTCGTCATTTACAGCAATAAAACTATTTACAGAGTTTAATGCATTAAAAATAAAATGCGGATTCATTTGAGAACGCATAGATTTTAAAGCTAATAAATTATTGGCTAATTTTTGCTGTTTGCTATTTCTGTACATAAAATAAACTAGTAAAATCATTAGTAAAAAACCACCAATTAAAGAATAAATAATTATTCTTTGGCTCTTATTACTTTCTTCAGACAACTTAGAATCTATGTAGGCTAAACTAATTTTACTGTCTGCTAATTCTTTGTCTTTTTCTAAACTTAAAATTCTATTTTGGTTGTCTGCTATTTTTTTTGAAAAACGTTTTACTTGTTGTATTTCTTGCTCTTTTCTAATATACAAAGAGTCTACTAAAGCTACATATTTCTCGTAGTTTTTTAAAGCTTTGTCATATTGCCCAAGGTTTGCAAAAACTTCAGAAATTTTTCTTGTTGCATCTTTTTCTACAACAATATCTTTATTTTTTTTTGCAGTTTTTCTACTTTCTTCTAAAAACGGAATAGCTTCTTTATAAGATTCTTTTAAAATATATGCATTTCCTATTTTATAATTTATCTTTTGAGATGTAACTAAATCTTCATTATTTATACTTTTTTTAGTTTCGTTTTCTTTTTCATTTTTCAACAAACTTTTCTTCCTTAATAGAATTTCTTCATCATATTTTTTAGTTGAATTTAAAAATTCTGCTACTTTTTCTTCCTGTTTTAAAACACGACTAACATCTTCTTTTTCTGCAAAATTTAAGGAGTTTACAAAACTCTTATTTGCTAATTTTGTGTTTCCTTCTGCAGAAAAAAGAGTTGCTAATTTTGAACTTATATCTGTAAGTTTAGAAATTATGTTATTTTCTTTTGCTTCTTTAAACGCTTGCTGATAATTCCTTTTTGCTTCTGTATATTTTTTTAACGAAAAATAAACATCTCCTAAGCCTTCTAAAACAATTATCTTCTGATAAATACTTAGCTTTTCTTCTTTTAAATCTGTAAAATTTTGTTTGCTATCTTCTAGTTCTCCTTTTAAAAGTTGTGCTTGTGCTAATTGAATTTTTGTTACTGTATTTTGTTTAATTTGTATAGATAACTGGTAGTTATTTACTGCTAAATCATATTGTTTCCAGTACAAATAAATATCTGCCAACGTTTTATAAGAAGCAGCATTTCTTTCTTTTGTTTTTCCGTTTTTTATGGCGTTTTCTATAAACGATAAACTCTTGTCTATGTTTTTAGTTTTATAAAATTTTGCAGAATCTAAATATTGATAATAATAATCTTGCTCTCTACTCTTCTTAGTTAAAAGACTTAATTTACTATTAGATAAACCTTCTACTAAAATTTTAATTTCCTCATTAGATTTTATGTTATAATAAACATCTTCAAAATCTGGATGCATTACTACCAATTGATCTCCAACCTTTGCTTTTACTTTATAAAAACCATTAGTAGGAGAATAATAAAAAGGAGTTCCGTTTACAGAAACATCTGCATTTTTTACAGAAATTTTAGTTTCTTTTATTTCAATTTTAACTTGAAGAAAAAAACTTTTTTGTTCTTTATCTATAATGTTTTCTTGCGCAAATAATAATGCTTGAAAAAATATAAAAAAGCTAAATATGTATTTTTTAAAATTCATTTAAAAGTATAATTACTGTAAACATACACACAAAAAAGCATCTAAAAAAACGAGTATCACCTGCAAAACCTTGTTTACAACTAATAAAAGTATGCTTTACTAAATTTCTATGTGCTTTCACTCAATTAAAATTATGGTTCACTCATTTCTCTTTTTTTCTTTTAAAGTTGAAGCTTAATTTTAAATCATCTTAAAAAAAACAAAAAAATGAAACAGTTAACATTTATACTATCATTAGTATTGGCTACAAGTACTTTTAGTCAAAGTAATATTCAAGAAAAACCATTTATAGAAGTTATTGGTACTTCTGTAAAAGAAATAATACCAGACGAAATTTTCTTAGATATTTTTTTAAAAGAAAGAATGGAAAAGGGCAAAAAATTAAGTTTAGAAGTTTTAGAAAATCAACTAAAAAACGAATTACAAAGAATAGAAATTTCTGTAAAAAACTTATTTATTTCTGATGTAAATTCTGTTTTATCTAAAACTAGTTGGTTTTCTAAAGAAATATTATCTACTGCAAAATACACATTGAAAGTAACAGATTCCAAAAAATTAAAAAAACTTTTTGAATGTTTAGATGATCTAAAAATAACAGAGGTAAATATTACAAAAGCTACACATTCTAAAATTATAGAATTAAAAAAAGAAAATAGAATTGCAGCTATAAAAGCTGCAAAAGAAAAAGCTAATTACATGTTATCTGCTATAAATGAAAAAACAGGAAAACCTATTAAAATTAATGAAATAAATAGAAATAACAATGATAGTTTTGCGTTTCCTAACAATATGCAAGTAAATAGATATACTTCTGGTGTTTCTAAGTTAAAGAGAGAAAAAACTATTGTTCAATTTGAAAAAATCATAATTGAAACGTCTATTTATGTGAAGTTTGAAATTGAATAAAAAACTTATTTTTTTACTAATAATTTCTGGCCAATAGAAATATTATTATCAGTTAAATTATTAATAGCCTTTAAATTAGCTACAGAAATATTAAATTTTCTAGAAATAGAATACAATGTCTCTCCTTTTTTAACTATATAAAAATTAGTTTTAACTTTCTCTATAACAATTGGTTTTTCTAGTGTTTCACCATTATTTAAATCTTTAACTTCCTCTACAAAAGTGCCTTTTTTAATTTTGTCAAATTCGTAAAGTTGGTAATCTTTAATTATTTTTATAAGCTTAACAGGATATTTTCTATCTGTTGCGTAACCAGCTTTTCTTAAACCATAAGCCCATTTCTTATAGTTTTTAATATTATAATCAAACAAGAAAGCATAACGACTTCTTTGGGTTAAAAATAGTGAATGATCATTATAAGAGGTTTCTGGATAAACGTATTTTCTAAAACATTCGCCTTTTTCATCATCATCATGATATACTCTTTCTCCTGTCCATTTAGAATGACATTTTATACCAAAATGATTATTCGACTTTAAAGCCAATTCGCTTTTTCCTTTACCAGACTCTAAAATTCCTTGAGCCAAAGTTATACTTGCAGGAATTTTATATTCGTGCATTTCTTTTACGGCTATTGGAGCATATTTTCTAATATAAGAAAGAGTTTCTTTGTTTAGTCTTGGGTTATTTTTGTTAAGTTCTTTTGTTAATTCAACTTCATTTACAGAAGGTAAATCTATAGGAGCAGGTTCTACAATTACTACTCCAGGGTTTTTCTTGTTGATTACTTTTTTCTTAGAACCACAACTAGATAAAATCAATAAAAAAACGCAACTAAAAATAATTTTTAACTTCATTATATATTTATAATTTGTAGGTTTTTCTTTTGTAAAACATCATTAAAACCAGCTATTCCTTGAATACCACCTGTATGAATTGCTAAAATTTTAGTTCCTTCTTTAAAAGTATCTTTTTTAATTAAATCTAAAATTCCGAAAAGCATTTTACCTGTATACACAGGGTCTAGTAAAATACCTGTATCTTCTTTAAAACTGTTTATAAAAGTAATTAATTCTTCATCAAACTTAGCATAACCACCAAAATGATAGTTCTTTTTTAAACTCCAATTATTGTTTTTAATTGTGTATTTCTTAATTTCTTCAGAAATAAAACCACCTTTTAGGGCAGGAAAACCAATAACTTTTTGATGTTTTTTTAGAGATTTTATTAAACCAGCAATTGTACCACCTGTGCCTACAGAAGAACAAACATAATCGAATTCTGCATCTTCACTAGTTAAAATTTCTTGACAACCATCTACAGCCAAACCATTTGTACCTCCTTCAGGAATTAAATAAAAATCTCCCCATTTGTTTTTCATTTTTTCAATAAAACCAAAAGAAGTTTTTTGTCTATATAATTCTCTAGATACAAAATGAAATTTCATACCATTTTCATGAGCTTCTCTTAAAGTTGCATTTCCTTCTAAAGTTTCTTTAATATTTTTACCCAATTCTTCTCCTCTAATAACAGCAAACGTTTTTAAACCTGCCATTTTACCTGCAACTGCTGTAGCAGCAATGTGATTCGAAAATGCACCACCAAAAGTTAAAATAGATTTCTTTTTAAGTTTTTTTGCTTCTGTTAAATTATATTTTAATTTTCTGAATTTGTTTCCAGAAACAAAAGGATGAATTAAATCTTCTCTTTTTATAAAAAGTTCCACCTTTTTTTCTTCTAAAATAGGAAGAATAACTTGTTGATTTTGGGTTTCTATTATTGCGTTGAAGTCCATTGTATATTACTCCCGTTTTCACAGGAATTTTAAAGTTTAATTATTTAAATTTTGTTTTCTCGAAGTTTCGAGACGTGGAATTACTGTAAGTTAAGAAAAATTAGAAACTTCTGCTTCTATCTTTTCCCATTGTTCCATTACAGTATCTAATTTTGCTTTTTTTGCTTTGTATTTTTCAAAGAAATTTGGTCTAGAAGAAACTTCATCATAATTGTTAGCCAATTCTAAATCTATTTTTTCTATTTCTTTCTCTAAATCTGCAATTTCAGTTTCAATTTTAGAAAGTTTATTGTTTAGCTTTTTAAGTTCTTTCTCTTGCTCTCTAGATAATTGATGTGCTTCTTTTTTAGAAGTATCTTTATCTACTTTTACAACAGTTTTCTTTTCTGCTTCTCGTAAATTTTCAATTTTGTGTTGCGCTAAGAAATAATCAATATCACCTAAATATTCTTTAATTTCTTTGTCTTTAAAGCCATAGACAGTTTCCGTTAAACCTTGTAAGAAATCTCTATCGTGAGATACTACAATTAAAGTACCATTAAAGTTTTTTAGAGCTTCTTTTAATACGGTTTTAGAGGCGATATCTAAGTGATTGGTTGGCTCATCCATTATTAAAACATTAAATGGTTGTAATAATAATTTACACAATGCCAATCTATTTCTTTCTCCTCCAGAAAGTACTTTTGCTTTTTTATCTACAGCATCTCCACCAAATAAGAAAGAACCTAACATATCTCTAACACGCATTCTGTTAGTATCTGTGGCAGCGTCTTCCATAATTTCCAACACTGTTTTTTCTCCTGGTAATTCCTCGGATTGGTTTTGAGCAAAATATCCAACTTCTACATTATGCCCTAATTTTAAATGTCCTTCAAACGGAATTTCTCCAACCATCATTTTAGCCAAAGTAGATTTTCCTTGTCCGTTTTGCCCAACAAAAGCAATTTTACTATTTCTTTCTATTAATAAATCTACGTCTTCTAAAACATGTTTATCACCATAACTTTTACAAAGTTTTTCAGCCTCAACAATAATCTTACCAGGCTCTTTAGAAATAGCAAACTTAACATTCATTGCTTGGTTATCATCTTGGTCAACCTCAATTAGTTCAACTTTATCAAGTTGTTTCATTAAAGATTGCGCCATAGAAGCTTTACTTGCCTTCGCTTTAAATTTATTAATTAAGTGTTGTTTTTGCTTAATTTCTTTCTCTTGGTTTTTCTGAGCTTGTAGTTGTTTTTCTTTAATTTCTCCTCTCAACAATAAGAATTGAGAATATGGTTTTTTGTAATCGTAAATTTGTCCTAAAGAAATTTCTATAGTTCTGTTTGTAACATTATCTAAAAACATTTTATCGTGAGAAACCAGTACAATTGCACCAGAATAACCTTTTAAGAAGTTTTCTAACCAGATAATAGATTCTATATCTAAGTGGTTGGTTGGCTCATCTAATAATAAAATATCGTTATTTTGAAGTAATAATTTAGCCAATTCAATACGCATTCTCCAACCTCCAGAAAAAGTATCTGTAAGCTTGTCAAAATCTTCTCTTTGAAAACCTAAACCTTGTAAAATCTTTTCTGTATCTCCTTGGTAGTTGTAACCTCCTAAAAGTTCATAACGTTCTGTTTTTTCTGTTAAATCTATAATTAACTGGCTATAAGCTTCACTTTCGTAATCTGTTCTTGTAGCTAATTGTTCGTTAATTTCGTCTAACTGAACTTCTATTTCTTTAATTTCTTCGAATGCTTGGTATGCTTCTTCTAAAATAGTTCTTCCTTCAACAAAATCTATATCTTGTCTTAGAAAACCCATTCTAATATCTTTATCAAAAGCCATTGTTCCTCCACTTGTTTCTAAGTCTTTAGAAAGCACTTTTAAAAGCGTAGATTTCCCTGCTCCATTTTTACCTATTAAACCAATTCTGTCTCCTTTATTTAATTTAAAAGTTATACCAGAAAACAAATCAGTTCCCATAAATGAAACTGTTAAATTATGAACGTTTAGCATGAAATGTAATAATTGTTACTGAATTAAAGATGTAAAAAATTTACCTTTGCAAAAGTATATAAATTTTAAGGTTAAGATGTTTAAAAAAGGAACAAAAATATATAGTATTGCAAAAGGGAAGTGTCCTAAATGTCATGAAGGTGATTTTTTTAAATATAAGTTCACTTTTAACCCATCTAAAATTACACAATTACATGATAATTGCCCTAATTGTAATTTAAAATATATGATGGAACCTTCTTTCTTTTATGGGGCTATGTATGTAAATTACGGAATTACAGTGGCTATTTCTGTAATTACTTTTATAGTTGCTTCTTTACTTTTTGAACTTTCTTTATTGCAATCTTTTGCTGCAATTTTAATAGCTTTAATTGTGTTAGCGCCAATAAATTTACGTTTATCTAGAATTCTATGGATAAATATGTTTGTTAGTTATGAAAAAAAGTAGCTAATTAAATCTACTTATGTCTGCTTCTACATCTAATTTCTCATCATTTTCTATATGATTAAATAAACTTTTAGCCATTGTTGGAGCTAGCATAACACCACGTGTTCCTAAACCGTTTAAAATAGCTAAATTAGAGTGTTCTTTGTGTAAACCTACAAAAGGTCTTCTATCGTCTGTTGTTGGTCTTATTCCTGCTGTTTGGTCTAAAATTTTATAAGGAACGTCTATAACTTTTTTTAATTTCTCTACTAATTCTGCTTTACCTGCTTCTGATGGTAAAGATGTTTTATCTACATGGTTAAAAGTAGCACCAACTTTATACGTACAATTGCCTAAAGGAATTAAGAATAATGCAGATTTTAATAGAAAATCTATATTTAAATCTGGCGCATGAATTGTAATTAATTCTCCTTTTGCTTCTTCTAAAGGCAAGTAATTGAAATACGGATTTTTCTTAAGGCCAAAACCTTCACAAAAAACAATATTATTAGCTGTTATCTCTTTATAGATAACATTTTCTGAAGAAATTTTTAATTGTTGATGCTCAAATTTTTCAAAACGAATTAATTGTTCATTTGTTAAAAAATCTCTGTAAGCTTTTACTAACTTTAAAGTATCTATTCTTCCGGTTTCATTTACAATACCAAAACCAAAATCTCCAACAATACCTTTTACACTTTCTGTTTCTATATTTGAATTTAAGAATTGCTTTAACTTTGGTTTATCTGATGCTGAAAACCAATTATTTTGTTCTTGCACAGACTTAAAGGCTCTTTTGATTACAAACTTTTGGTCGAACTTTTGGTTTAGTTTTTTTTCTAGCCCTTCATAGAAAGGCATTGCTACGTTTAATTGTTCTGCGGCATTCCAAACGCCTGTAAATCTTCTTAAAATAACAGGATTGTAAACTCCTCCAGCTACTAAAGATGATGTTTGAGAATCGTCTTCAAAAACTATAAATGTCTTTTTAGCTTTAATTAGCTCTTCTGCAAATGCTAAACCTGCCAAACCTAAACCAACAATAATATAATCTATTTTCATAATAATTAATAGTACATAAATTAGCTTTAAAAGCTAGTAATTCTAATAGTCTGCAATTAGGCTTAGCCCTGATTGAAACATTTGTTTGAGCTCTTTTTGAAGGATGAAAAAAAGCGAGTGTTGAAAGCAGGAAATAGCTTCAAATAAAAAAACGCTTGCTTTCGCAAACGTTTTAAGTATATTTTAATTGCGAATTAATAATTCCACATATCTATTTCTCTGTTTCTAATATCTTCTTTAATCTTATTTGCTTCTAACAATTGAAATAAAGAGTTACCACGAACATAATCTTCTATGGCTCTATTACCATAAATATTTTCTTCTCTAATAATAGTAGAACTAAATCTTCTAGCGTTTAATAAATGGTCGAAAGAAATTGGTTGAGATGCATTTTTTGGGTTAAAAACCTTTGCATCATGTAATACTTCTCTTGCAGATGGAAAGAAAATCCAGAATAATTCATACAGCTCTTCGTCTTCTATTTCTTGAACACCTAAAGTTTGTACATCTTTACCCATTGGCGCTAAAGCCAACAATCTGTATTTTAATTCTCCTTGACGTTTGTCAAAATACCACATACCTTTAATCATGTATCCAGCAACATCTTCTGTTTGAATTCTGAAAGTATCTGTATAACCATTTTCTTCACGAACGTTTATTAAACGTTGATCGATTTCATTTTGTGTAATTTTAGATGTAAAGAAAGAATCATCATAAGCTTCCTTAATTTTCCCTTGCTTTATTCCTTTTATTAAAGTGTGAAATAAAGATCTTCTGTCTGAAGATATGTTTGTTGTATCTATAGGAAAATAATAAGGTAGATTTATTTTTTGATTCAAATCTATAAACTCCCATACTACTTTAGACCATAGAACATCTCTATCATCTACGTAACCATAAGGAATTGGTCCATCATTATCTGCAGCTAATTGCTGTTCACTTTTTACGCCAATTTGATCTACAGATTTTGAATTTAGTAAGTTTGCTTGCGCATTTACCAAACCTGTTGTTAGAATAGCGAAAAATATTATTACACAATTTTTAATCATAACTATGTTTATTTCTAGTTTGTTAACTCTATATTAACTGGTAATACTTTCTTTAGTTTATAAGAGTTATTTTTTATTACAGCTTTAATATCAAAGATATTAATCATATCTCCTCTTTTTGCTTTTGCAAGCGCTTTTTTAGCTGCAGCATTTAATTTTGTTCCATTTACAATTATTGCTAATTGTCCTGGTACTTTTACTTTAAAACTTGTTACTCTTAAGTCTAAATCGAATAAAAAGTCTGGTAAGCCAGCTCCAATTGGTGTATTTGCTAAACCAGATCTAGGCATTCTTACAGTACCAAATTGTCCTCTAACTGTTCCCATTGCAGCAGGAATGTCTTTAATTCTAAATGGTGTACTTGTACTTACACTTTTACCATCTGCTAATTTAGCAGAAACACTAATGTTAACTGTAGTACCTCCTTTAGGGCTCATAGAGTATTTACCAGAACCAGTCTTTTGTAAACCTGGCGCACTTGCTCTTACATCTTTATCAGGAACTCCTGGTAATGAAATTGAAATAGGGTTAGATAAACCTCTATACACAACATTCATTTTATCTGCAGAAACTACAGGTGCATTTGGCTTAGAAATTACAGAATAAGAACTTGTAAATGGTACAGGAACTTCTTCTCCGTTTTCCATAAAATAAATAGTTCCTTTAATGTCTTTTTCACCAACACTACCAGCTCTTAAATCTAAAACTACGCTACCGTCTTTAAAGTTATCGTATTTTTTACCATTTAATTCTACTCTACTTGGTTTTAAACTTGGGTCGTACCTTCCTAAAACTACACTACCTGTAACTTTATCTCCAGGGTAAAATGCATTTTTATCTAGTTGTACAACTCCGTTATAATTAGACATAGAAACTTCACTTTCTAATTGTCCTCCTAATAAATCTGAAATAATATCACTTTCAGTATTTTTAACGTCTGCTTGTATTTGAGTAAAATTTGTTAGTGAAGCTACCATTGGAAAACCTTCATATCTTGCTCTTAAAAACGGAAGAGTTTTTTCTGTTTCACTATCAACAACATCTGCTGTAGAAAATCTCTTGTTTAAAACTGGTACAAATTTACTATCTGCTCCTAATGTTTCAATTACATTATTTCTATAACCGTTTATTTTACTTAAAAACTCTTGTCCTTCTGCTGTATAATTATCTCCTTTAAAGAAATAAGCATCTAACCAATCTGTTTTATCCATAGCTTCATAATCATCTTTATCTTCTATTTCTGCAGTCATTTTTGTTTTTAACTCTGCTAAATATTGATAAAAAGAAGCTGATTGTTCTTTAACTTTGTCTGCTTTTGCTTTTAACGGACCGAATTTTTCTGGTTGCTCAGAAGCTTTGGTTGTTAAATTTGTATACGCTAGAGCATTTTTTTCTGTTGTAGATGTATTATTTTCTACTAGTTTTTCGTTCATGAAGCCAAAAGCTGATAAAACCTCTTTACTCATATTCATTGCTAACATTGCAATAAATACAAGATACATTAAGTTAATCATCTTCTGTCTTGCGGACATTTTTCCTCCTGCCATTATAATTAGTTTTTTAAGTTATTATACGTTTAGTTTAACTAATTATTATTTGCTAGACATTGCAGAAAGCATGTTACCATAAACTCCGTTTAAAGAAGATAGGTTGTTTGCTAATGCTTTCATTTGCTCATGTAATCTTTCAGTATTTTCTACAACAGATGTATTTAATTCTGCTTGTTTACTTGTATTCTCTACTTGTACTTTATATAAATTGTTTAAAGACTCCATTTGTAATGCAGCTTTAGACATTTCTTCATTATATTTATTTGTTGAAGCTACAGAACCAGAAGCTGCAGATAAACCTTCTGCGGCATTTTGAAAATTCTTCATGCTAGAACCTAAACTTGCCATTAAAGTTGAATCTATTTTTGCTTCTTGTAATAAGTTATCTAATTTTTGAGATAACATACCATCTGCTCCTAATTTCTTTTGTTCTTTCTTTTCTTTTTGAGAAGAAAAACCATCTTCTGCTAATTCTGGATAAACTTTAGCCCAATCTAAATCTTCTTCTGGTGCGTCAAAAGCAGAAATTAAAAATACTATTGCTTCGGCAACTAAACCAACAGTTAACATCATTCCTCCGGTAATTCCTAAAAGAGTTATATGTTGAATTTTGAATAGTGCTCCAATAATTACTACTGCTGCTCCAATTCCGTAAACGAAATTCATTCCTTTTTTGTACGCTCTTGACTGTGCCATAATTTTTTTTTTGATTTATTTAGGGGGTTTTTTATTAATTTATTTGATATCTGTTCCAATATAATTCTGTACGGTTCTAAAACCAATATAACTTCTTGCTGTATCTGCGTATTCATAATCTCTAGAACTTACCTCTAAAAAGTATGCTACATCTTTCCAAGAACCTCCACGTACAATTTTTCTTTTATTTTTTCTATCTTCTACGTTAGGGTTCATAGTAGAAGCCATATAGTAAGAAGATAAATTGTAAGCTGTATTTGTCCATTCAGAAACATTTCCAGCCATGTTGTATAAACCGTAATCGTTTGCATTAAAAGATTTTGCTTCCATAGTATATAAAGCACCATCTACTGCATAATTACCTCTTACTGGTTTAAAGTTTGCCAAGAAACATCCTCTATCGCTAGTTGTTCCTCCAGTTCCCCAAGGATACGTTGCAAATTCTAAACCTCCTCTTGCTGCATATTCCCATTCTGCTTCAGTTGGTAATCTAAAATCTGGTACTTGAGTTGCATTTTTTCTACCTTTTAGGTAATCATTTTTCTTTTTTGTTCTCCAATTACAAAAAGCATTTGCTTGTTCCCAAGTAATACCAACTACCGGATAATCTCCATAAGATTGGTGATAAAAGTAATCTTGGTGCATTGGATCGTTATAAGAATAATTAAAATCTTTTACCCAAGCAGTTGTATCTGGGTAAATATTTAAAACTTCTGTCTGTACAAAATCTTTTCTATTCCCTCCTTTTCTGGCAGCGTTATCTCTATCGAACCATGAATATCTATATTTTAAAAACTTAGGATTAAATGTTCTAATACCATCTACAGCTTCTTCTCTACTAATGTAAAGAGAATCCATAACTTCTACATAATCTACATCTGGATATTCCTCTGTTTTCCAAAATAACTCAGATTGCCAATTTAACGGCTTAATAGAATCAATACCATCTCCTAAACTCCAGTAATTCTCGTACATGTATTTTTGGTAAGGTGTTGCGTCTGTTGTATCTACAGTAGCAAAAGCATATTCATGAATACCACCAGAAGGCATTGTTCCTGAAGGATCTGGATTAGAACTCATAGCTGCAAATTCTGCTTGATATCCTAACCTTGTTCTTACTACAGAATCTCTAACCCAATGTACAAACTCTTTATATTCATTGTTAGTTACCTCTGTTTCATCCATATAATAAGGTCTAACAGTAACTGTCTTTGTTGGTGCATTCATAGTACCAATAATGTCTTGATCTTGCTTACCCATTGTAAAAGAACCTCCTGGTATTAAAGCCATTCCGTAAGGTTTTTCTGAAAACCATTTCTTTTTGACTTTTACACCTACCAACTCTCCTCTATCATTAGAGCCACAACTGTAAAATACTGTTATTAAAAGTGCAAATATTACTGCTTTCTTCATATTCTGATTATATCTTAACTAAAAGTTCGTAAACCTATTATATTTTTTATTAAAAAGCAATATAGAAACTGCATTTTAACGTATTCATTTTGCTTTTTTTTTAAACTACACCATTTTCTTCATCGCTTTATACCATTTTTCTGGTATAATTTGCCTTGTTGCATCTGTGTAATCTTTATATGTACATGGTATTAACGCATGTCTTTTGTATTTATTATTTGATAGGATTTTTATTTCTATCCACCATCTACCAGATTTATTACTTTTATAAAACGTTAATGGCTCATCATCTTCTAATAAAACTGTAAATTTCTGATAGTTTTCTTTACCTGAAAAAGGATAATCTTTTACTCTAAAATTAACCCCTTCAATAAAATACCAAATTGTTTGTGCAATTAAATGTGCAGTTTGATGATTATTATCGTGCTTAGAATTATATTCATAAATACCAAAAGACGAAACTTTATCACTTATGCCTGCATATCTAGCAATTGCACAAATTTCTTCGCCATAAAAACCATTTGGAGAAGCATTATTATTTGCTGGAGCTTCACTTTGTCTTATTGCACCAATATCAATAGAAACAATATCTGCATTTCTAAAAGCTGGTTCTATATTTTCTAATTCTTTGGCTTTACCCAATCTGTAAGCATCAAAAAATAAATTATCTAACAAGCTAATTTCTTCTTGTGAGTTAAAGTAAGTTTGGTAACCAACATTACAATAATTAAACAAGTTATTTGGTTGTTGCATAATTATTTTACTCAAGTAAGATTGTGATGTTAAGTCTTCTTCTAAATTACCTAAATCGAATCTACTATCTACTGCTGTTATATTTACAGATTGTTCTAAAGAATCATAAGCTCTGTAATTTACATATGTAATATCCTGACCTCCACCAATAATAACAGGAATAATATTCTTTTTTAATAATGAAGTGATTATTTCTCTGACCGCAAAATAAGTATCAGAAACCTGATTTCCTTTTTCAACGTCTCCTAAATCTGCAATATTTGTATGCCAATTACCTGGAAATAATTCATAAAGTTTTCTTCGGATGAAATGCAAGTCTTCTCCACAACCAAAATTATCTTGCGAATTTCTATCTTCATTCACTCCAAAAATAGCAATTTGCACATTTTCTAAGTCTGGAAAACCTTCTTCTGTAGAATGTATTTGAATATTTTGCCCCAAGCAAGATGAAGGCTGTAACATTAAATGCGCTACAACCGAATCTTTTATAGGGGTTAAAAAGTCTTGGTTCATCAATTTTTTTTCAATAAAGTATGCAATATACTAACTATTACTTCTTTTTTACTGTTTTTTTAGCCGTTGTTTTCTTTTTGGCAGCAGGCTTCTTTTTCGCTGCTGGTTTCTTTTTGGCAACTTTTTTCTTTGGTGTTTTAGCTTCAATCATCTTTACAGCTTCTTCCTTAGAAAGTTTTTCTATTTCTGTGGTTTTAGGTAATTCAATCTTAATTTTACCTTTTATCACATTAAAACGACCCCAACGTGCTTTTTCTACACGAATCTCTACGTCTTCCCAATTATGAATAACTTTATCTATTTCTTTTTGCTTTTTAACTTCAATCAATTCGATAATGTCATCATCTGAAAGATTATCAAAATCGTATTTTTTATTTACGTTGATAAAAATAGAATTCCATTTTATAAAAGGCCCAAAACGACCAACACCTTTTTGTACAGGCAGATCTTCATAATGGTAAATTGGTGCATCTGCTTTTTGCTTAGCAACAATTAATTCTTCTGCTCTAGGTAAATCTACCTCCATTGGGTTTTCACCTTTATCCAAAGAAACAAACATAGTTCCAAAACGAATATAAGGTCCAAAACGCCCATTAGAAACAATTACTTCTTCACCTTCATAAGTACCTAACGTTTTTGGAAGCAAGAACAACTCTAGTGCTTCTTCCATTGTTATGGTACCTAAATTTTGATCTTTATTTAAACTAGCAAATAGTTTTTCTTCATCTTCTGGCGCTCCAATTTGTGCAATTGGCCCAAATTTACCTAAACGAACTAAAACTGTTTTGCCAGATTCTGGATGTTTCCCTAAAATGCGTTCTCCACTTTCTCTTTCTGCATTTTCCTTAACATCTTCAACATTGTCATGAAACTTTGTATAGAAACCTTTAATCATTTCTATCCAGTCTTCATCTCCTTCAGAAATATCATCAAAAGAATTTTCTACTCTTGCTGTAAAACCAAAATCTAAAATATTAGAAAAGTTTGCTACTAAGAAATCGTTTACAATATTTCCAATATCTGTAGGAACTAATTTGTTTTTGTTAGAACCTGTTTTTTCAGATAAAGCTTCACTTTTTACGCTTCCGTTAGAAAGTACTAATTGTTGATACTCTCTTTCTAAACCTTCATTTTGTCCTTTTTCTACATAACCTCTTCTTTGAACAGTAGAAATTGTTGGTGCATATGTAGATGGTCTACCAATACCTAATTCTTCTAATTGTTTTACTAAAGATGCTTCTGTAAATCTGTATGGCGGACTTGTAAAACGTTGTGTTGCATTTATAAAAGTGTAATCTAATTTGTCATTCACTTTTAAATTAGGCAACATTCCTGCTTGTTCTTCACCTTCATCGTCATCATTTCCTTCTAAATACACTTTTAAGAAACCTTCAAACTTAATCATCTCTCCATTTGCAGTAAAGATTTTAGAGTTTTCTGTATTTTCTATTTTAACGTTTGTACGCTCTAATTGTGCATCACTCATTTGAGAAGCCAAAGTTCTTTTCCAAATTAAATCATACAATCTATTTTGGTCGTACTCTGTATCTATAGAGTGCATTTTCATGTTTGTAGGACGAATTGCTTCATGGGCTTCTTGCGCTCCTTTTGCTTTCGTTTTAAAAACACGTTGCTTACTATATTCTGCTCCGTAATAATTTGTAATTTCTTCTTCAGCGGCATTTCTTGCGTCTACAGATAAGTTTAAACTATCTGTTCTCATATAAGTAATTAAACCGGCTTCGTATAAACGTTGTGCAACTTGCATTGTTTTACCAACAGGAAAACCTAACTTTCTAGATGCTTCTTGTTGTAATGTTGAAGTTGTAAATGGTGCTGCTGGAGATTTCTTTGCTGGTTTTTTTGTTAAATCTGCAATAGAAAAATCTGCACTTGCACAAGAATTTAAAAAACTCTCTGCTGCTTTTTTAGAATCGAAATTCTTTGGAATGGTTGCTTTAAAAGTTTTTCCTTCGTTATTAGAAAACTGTGCAACTACTTTATAATGTGTTTCTGGATTAAAGTCTAAAATGCTTCGTTCTCTTTCTACAATTAAACGTACTGCAACAGATTGTACTCTACCTGCAGATAAACCTCCTTTAACTTTACGCCATAAAACTGGCGATAATTCATACCCAACAAGTCTGTCTAAAACTCTTCTTGCTTGTTGTGCATTTACCATATTATAGTCTATATCTCTAGGATTTTCGACTGCTTTTAATATGGCATTTTTTGTAATTTCATGAAAAACAATACGTTTTGTACTCTCATCTTTTAATTCTAACTGCTCTTTTAAATGCCATGCAATTGCTTCTCCTTCTCGATCCTCATCACTTGCTAACCAAACAGTATCTGCTTTTTTAGCTAATGTCTTTAGCTTTTTAACTACCGCTTTCTTATCATCTGAAACTATATATTTAGGACTAAAATCTCCATCTACATCAATTCCTAATTCTTTAGAAGGTAAGTCTGCAATATGCCCATAACTAGATTCTACTTGAAAATCTTTTCCAAGAAATTTCTCTATGGTTTTTGCTTTTGCTGGTGACTCTACAATTACTAAGTTCTTTGCCATTTATCTTTCTTTATTCGTAATTATCGCAATCGAAACTGCGCATTTTCAGACTGCAAAAGTATGTAGTTTTTTTTTATTAATTTTTTTTAAACGCTTTTTTAGTATAATTTTAAAAGAAAACACTCTTTAATGCATTCTTTTGTTTCCTATTTATTGATTTTTTTTTAGCTAGCAAACACAAAAAACAGGTCTACTTATTAATATAGCTAACAATAACCAAACAAAGCAATTACATATTACCTAATGTATTAATGAGTAAAAAATAGCACTAGTAATAAATAAGAATAAACATTAATATGTATAAATATTTTGCAAAGCGTATTATAATACTTAAAAAAGAGGTTGTTTTCTGCCAATATGTCACAAGGTTTCATTTTTGGTTGTATATTTGCATTTCATTTTTTGAATATGGAACCAATCGAAAAAGTAATAGACGAGAAAATACAAGGGAAAGCTCTTGTTACCGAAAATAAAGCAGAAAACACTAAAAAATTATTCATAGAAAGTTACGGCTGTCAAATGAATATGAATGATAGTGAAATTGTTGCTTCAATCTTAGACAAACAAGGTTATAATACTACTCAAATTTTAGAAGAAGCAGATTTAGTTCTGGTAAATACTTGTTCTATTAGAGAGAAAGCAGAAACTACAGTTCGTAAACGTTTACAGAAATACAACAAAGTAAAAAGAATAAACCCAAAAATGAAAGTTGGTGTTTTGGGCTGTATGGCAGAACGTTTAAAAGAAAAATTTCTTGAAGAAGAAAAAATTGTAGATTTAGTTGTAGGACCAGATGCATACAGAGATATTCCTAATTTATTAGAAGAAGTAAGTGAAGGTAGAGATGCTGTAAACGTTATTTTATCTAAAGAAGAAACCTATGGAGATGTTTCTCCTGTTCGTTTAAATTCAAACGGAGTAACTGCATTTGTTTCTATTACAAGAGGCTGTGATAATATGTGTACTTTTTGTGTTGTTCCTTTTACCAGAGGACGTGAAAGAAGTAGAGATCCTAAGAGTATTTTAGAAGAAATACAATCTATGGTAGATAGTAATTACAAAGAAATTACACTTCTAGGACAAAACGTAGATAGTTTTCTATGGTATGGTGGTGGCTTAAAAAAAGACTTTAAGAAAGCTACAGAAATGGCACAAGCAACTGCTGTTGGTTTTGCCGAATTGTTAGACATGTGTGCTACTAGGTTTCCTAAAACACGTTTCCGTTTTTCTACATCTAACCCTCAAGATATGAGTTTAGATGTTATACACGTAATGGCAAAACACAGAAATATCTGTAAATACTTACATTTACCTGTACAAAGTGGAAGTAACGCAATGTTAAAAGCAATGAATAGACAACATACGCGTGAAGAATACATGGAATTGGTAGACAATATTTTTAAAATTGTTCCAGAAATGTCTTTATCTCAAGATATGATTGTTGGTTTCTGTGGAGAAACAGAAGAAGACCATAAAGACACTATAGAGTTAATGAAATATGTAAAATACGACTTTGGTTTTATGTTTACATATTCTGAAAGACCAGGAACTTTAGCGGGTAACAAAATGGAAGACGATGTACCATTTGAAACTAAAAAACGCAGATTACAAGAAATTATAGATTTACAACAGGAACACGCTTTATATAGAACGCAACAACATTTAGGTAAAATAGAAGAATTTTTAATTGAAGGTACTTCTAAGAAAAATCCTAATGAGTGGAAAGGTAGAAATACACAAAACACAGTAGCAGTTTTTGAAAAAGGCGATTATAAATTAGGTGATTTTGTAATGGTTAAAGTAGAAGATTGTACTTCTGCAACTTTAAAAGGAACTGTTATTGGTTATTCTGATAATAACTAAAAAGAGAAACAAGAGAAAAGAATAAA
>TARA_R110002049_G_scaffold139149_2_pt1 | contig 22540 bp, 14 predicted proteins | sample TARA_R110002049 | Tara Oceans TARA_R110002049 (sample SAMEA4396941) | marine metagenome | biome: Polar Biome; feature: [SRF] surface water layer (ENVO:00010504); material: water (ENVO:00002006), including particulate matter (ENVO:01000060) such as... | depth 5 m
AGAATTACCAGAGAAACGATATTACGGAATTGGTGAAGTAGCCAAGGCTTTTAAAGTTAATGCATCATTAATTAGATTTTGGGAAAAAGAATTTGATGTATTAAAGCCGAAGAAGAATGCTAAAGGCAATCGAAAATTCACACCAGAAGACATAAAGAATCTAAAATTTATTTACCACTTGGTAAAAGAAAGAGGATTTACACTTGAAGGTGCAAAAACGCATCTTAAAGAAGAAAAGAAACAAGCTCTAGATAAATTTGATATCATTGAAAAGCTTGAAGGCATAAAAGCACAACTAAATAAAATTAAAACTCAACTTTAAAACTAAACTATTATGAAAAAATGGCTAATTCCTGTAATTATAATTGGACTTCTAGGATTTGCACTATATTCTTGGGGAAAAAACTTTAATAATGATGCTGTTACATTAAATGAAAATGTAAAAGAAGCATGGGGAAATGTACAAACCTCTTACCAAAGACGTAATGACCTTATTGGTAATTTAGTTAAAACGGTACAAGGTGCTGCAGATTTTGAAAAAGGAACTTTAGAAGCTGTAATTAAAGCGCGTTCTGAAGCTACAAAAACAACAATTGACCCTTCTAATATTACGCCAGAACAATTAAAAGCTTTCAACCAAGCACAGGGTGGTTTAAGTAGTGCGTTATCTAGATTACTTGTTACTGTAGAGAAGTATCCTGATTTAAAAACAAATCAGAATTTCTTAAAGCTTCAAGATGAATTAACGAGTACAGAAAACACTATTCAAACTGCAAGAACACGTTATAACGAAAAGATAAAGCCTTATAACATTCATGTTAATACATTTCCAAATAGTATACTCGCAGGTTTTTTAAATTTTGATGAGAAGCCATATTTTGATGCAGAAGCAGGTGCTGAAAAACCAGTGGATGTCGAATTCGATTTTAAATAAAATTTAAGATGTCTAAACTTGAAGATTTTCTTAGTTCTAAAGACGAAGAGAGAATCGTTGAAGCTATACGTAATGCCGAAAAAAGCACGTCTGGTGAAATCCGTGTACATATAGAAAAGAATTGCACAACTGATATTTTTGAGCATACAATGGAAATTTTTCATTACCTCAAAATGGATAACACCAAACAACAAAATGGCGTATTAATATATGTTGCTGTAGAAAACAAATCATTTGTTATCTATGGAGACAAAGGTATTAATGACGTTGTGGATGAAAATTTTTGGAATTCTACGAGAGACATCATTACATCACATTTTAAAACTGGAAACTTTGCAGAAGGTTTGATTGAAGGTATTGACAAAGCAGGAAAAGAACTCTCTACTCATTTCCCTTGGAAGTATGGAGACACTAATGAACTTGATAATACAATCTCTAAAGGCTAATGTATAACTTCAAGAATCTATTTTTAACTACCATATTAAGCATTTTTGCAGGATTATTTTTTACTGTAAATGCGCAATACAACATACCTAATAAACCAAAATATATTCCACCTGTTATTGACAGTACAGGTACATTACAGCAATATCAATTTAATGCATTAACTCAAAAATTAAGACATTATAGTGATAGTACTTCTACAGAAGTCATAGTAGTAATTATCCCAACAACTAAAGGAGAAAATATTGGATTATTAACTCCAAAATGGGGACAAAAATGGGGAATTGGTCAAACTGAAGAAGACAATGGTGTTTTTATTTTGCTAGCTATAAATGACCGTGACATTTGGATTTCTCCTGGTTACGGTGTAGAAGATAGATTAACAGCTGGTATTGTTGGAGAACTAACAAGAAATGTCATCATCCCAGAATTTAAAAGAGGTGATTATTACAGTGGTTTAGATAAAGGTACAGATGCTATTATTGCTGTATTAAGTGGTGCCTACAAAAACAATCGAACCAAAGAATCTAGTAGTGGCATTCCTTTTGAAGTCATTATCTTTTTATTCATCATATTTATCATATTCGTTATAGCTATTTCTAAAACTCGAGGTGGAGGAAATGGCGGAAACCGAGGAAATCGTTCAGATAGCAGAAGTATTCTCGAAGCTATTATTCTTAGTAATATGGGACGAGGAAGCTATTCTGGTGGTTCTTCTACTGGTGGTTTTGGAGGCGGATTTGGTGGCAGCTCTGGAGGCGGAAGCTTCGGAGGAGGAGGCTTTGGCGGTGGAGGCGGTTTCTCTGGTGGAGGTGCTGGCGGAAGTTGGTAGTTATTCTTAACCATTCATATCACAATCCCTTAATCAAAAAAGAAAACATCATCACTAGTTTCTCCTTTACTTCCTAAACTATTAAACTTGTAACTTAAGCTTAGCATAAAATACTGCCTTAAAACAGTACTTTGACTGTCTTCTATGTAATCTTGCGTCGCAACGCGTCTCGCATTAGTATTCTGATTTAATAAATCATACACTTTTAAAGTTAACAAAGCTTTGTCTTTAAACAAGCTGTAAGCTAATGTAGAATTCCAAAACCATGCGCTTTTCTGAAAACCATCCGCTACATTAGGATTGTAATTAAAGTTAATATCATTTCGCCATTCAAAATTCTTAGGCAAAAAAGTTGCTGTTCTTAAACCTGCTGTATGACTTGTAAATTCCCTATCTTCAAATGCTACAATATCATAAGCATTAATAGTATAGCTCAATTGATAATAAGGTTTAAATTCCATAACCTTATCCCAAATAAAATCTGCGCCAAGTCTTGGTGAAATACTTTGCACCTGACTTGCATATTTTACATCATTATTAAAATTAATACGTTCAGAATAACTATAACGTGTTCTCAATTTCAACTTTATTCTTCTTAAAGTATCCAACTTTATATCCTTGGTATAATTACCAGAAATACCATAATTATAATTCCCATCTACATTTTCGTAAGTCGTGGTTCTCTTTAACGTTTCTGGATCCACAACTGTTTTAGAAACCACTTGATTATTTGTAAATCTACCGTTTACGTTACCATAGAAACCAGACCCTTTTTGCCAGTCGAATGCATTATAGCCAGCATAAAAACTATGACCATTAGCAGGCTCTAAATTAGGATTACCAATTACAGTATTTAAAGGATCCGAAACATCTTCAAAAGCTTGCAACTGTCTTAAGCCAGGTGGATTATTACTAAGTCTATAATTGGCGTAAACAGATGCTTTAGGACTAAATCTATAATTAAACCTATAATTGGCTTCAAAATTTTTAAACTGTCGCTCTACATTAAATTGTGGTCTTAATAAATCTTCATTTTGTAAAGTCCGTATATTATATCCTATTTTAAAATTAGTAGATAATTTTTTATCTCTATAATTAATTCCTATTGTTGGGATACTTCTAGAATCTGTATACTCAAAATCGGTACTTAAGTCTGTGCTAAAATCTGTAAAGTCTTGAGTTAAATCATTAAAATCGAAAGTACTCTCAATATTGTAATTTTTGTCCTTAGCATATTCATATTCTAAATTCAAAAACATTTTTTTTGCTATTAATGGGAATCGGTATGAAATTTCTGTGGAAACCGCAAAACTATGTTTATCTCCATCTGTAAACTGATTTCGGTCTATAGTTTCTGGAGAAGTCCCAAAAAATTCCGTGTTAGAATTTAAAAAGTCATCATTTTCTTGATCATTAACACGTGTCTCTAATTCAAATTTTAAATAGCCACCTTTACTCCCAAATCGTTTTGTTAATGAAAACATATTTGAAAACTGTTTAGCATAACTTTCTACATCAGAGTTTACCTCAGATTGATTAGTTAGCAAAAAATCTTCATCTAAAGTTTCCTCATCACTATAATAGGTTGTTCTAGATTTTGAATAACTAAAGGAAGGTTCTATACTTATTTGAAATGTAGAATCTGTTTCAATTTCAAATTCTAAATTAAAGGAATGATTATCTGTTTCATTATTTGATCTAGAGTTCGAATTAGTAAAAAACCTAGAATCGGATAAAATAGTTTCTCTTTGAGATGATGATTCATTTTCAGATTCACTAGACGTAAAAAAATAATCTGCTGCAACATCTGTATTTTCACCTATAACATCTGCATAGTTCACTCCTGCATTTTGCGATGTAGTAATACCTTGACCTCCTCCAAAAGAACGTCCACCAATTGCAAATGAACCATTACTATTAAAACTGATTCCGCCTCCAGTACCAAACATTTTAGAAATCTCCCCAAAACTAAAACCAGGAGAGTTTGTATTATTTCCTCCTACCAAAACACTAACGCGTCTGTCATTATCAAATAGATTAACCATACCAGAAAACTCATAACGTTCATCTGTTCCTGCACCAGCAGCTACTCTGCCAAAAACACCTTTATTATTTTCTTCTTTAATAGTTAAATTGATGGTTTTATTCTCCTTATCCCCTTCTTCACCTGTAAAAGCTTCAGACTTTGTTTTTGTATCAACAACCTGGATTTTTTCAATAATATCTTTGGTTAAATTTTTAGTTGTAATTGTTGGGTCATCACCAAAAAAGGGTTTTCCATTAACTAATATTTTATTTACAGGTTTGCCATTTACTTTAATGTTGCCTTCTTCATCGACTTCTACTCCTGGTAATTGCTTTAATAAATCTTCAACATTGGCATCCTTTTTTGTCTTAAAAGATTTTACATTAAACTCTAAAGTGTCCTTTTTAATAGTAATAGGCGCTGTAGATTTTATAAAAACCTCTCCTAACTGATTTTCTAATTTTAATGAAATTGTTTTTAAGTCAATCTTATTTTTATCAATAATTAGTTTTTTAAAATAGGTACCATAACCCACATAAGAGACATAGAAATTAAGGGCTTTATCGTAGGTTGAACTTTCAATTTTAAATTTTCCATCTTTATCCGATATCGTATAAGATACAATTGTACTGTCCTTTATACGCTCCACAAAAACGGTAGCAGATTCTAAAGGACTGGTTGTATCTTCAGCTTTAAGAATTCCGGTAATTTCGAATGATTTTTCTTGAGAAAATGAATGTATTGCAAATAGCAGAGTAAAAACTAAAAATAGTTTACGCATAATGAATTGATTGACTGAAGATTGATGATTTATCTTAAAACGCACTAAATTAAGAAATCGTGTGAAATTTCCTAGAATTATTTCAACTATCGTTTTAAAGTAAAATGACCTTTATGCATTCTGCCATCATTTAACTCAGCTATAAACCAATAATCATCTGTTGGCATAAGCTGTCCATTATGAGTACCATCCCAAGATTGAGTTTGTGAGTTTAAAGTCGCCATTAATTTACCATATCGATTGAAGATATTTACAACAACAGGAATATCAATAGCAGAAGCAAACCCTTTTATCTGCCAAGTATCGTTATTTGTATCTCCATTTGGAGTAAAGAATTTTGGAAACCCTAAAACAGAAATATATTCTAAAATAATTCCACAATTGGCTTTTATATCTTTAACGTAAACGGCATGAATTCCTGCAGGCACATCATTAAATGTACTGGATTCTTGATAAATACCATTCTCGTCATCTAAAGCATACAGATATTCTCCATCGCCAGACACAACTATAGAAATCCTATTATTCTCCGATAAATCTATAATATCAACCGTTTCAACATTAGCTGTACTAGATTGTAATACTGTAATCGCTCTTTTATTAGTACAACCTAAAGGTTTTGTAACAAATACTTCATAAGTACCTATTTCATTAACATCGATAGAAATTGTTGTTTCTCCTGTAGACCATAAATAAGCGTAGTTGTTTGGAACGTCATCTACAATTCCTCCATACAAAGAGATAGTTTCCGGAAAACTATTTAAACAATAGTATACTGTTTCATCCTCTAAAAGAGCTGGAATATGCTCAACAACTAAATTTATATCGGCAATACTATAACAACTGCCATTTTGTTCTAACCTAGCAAATATGGTTTGATTGTAAGGCTCTGTATTAGTATAGTTGTTATTTAATTCATTAATTTGAAGCAAAGCATTATTGTAAGAATCATAATAACCTAAAATTGTAATATCAGATGATTCGCCATTTAAAATCTGGCTTTCTGCTAAGGTTAAATCGAAATTAACAATACCTGATTCTTCGTAATCATCACAAACATTTAAGGTTGCTGTATTTGCAATAGCTGTGTTAACAGACAAAATAACTTCTGCGGTATTGTTGCAGTTAGTAATTGTATTTGTTACAAGCGCATAAACTGTTTGATTATTAGAAATGTTAGTGTAATTTTCTGCATTTATTAGGTTTGTTAAATCTATAGATTCAAAAAATTCAACTTGGATATTAGTTAACCCGCTAACAACGATAGAATCATTGTAATCACTTAAATTAAAATTTGAAATACCGTCCATTACACTGTCCTCACATTGTGTAATTGTAATGCTAGAAACGTTAGGTATTGGATTTATAGTTATTGTAAAAGGAGTTCTTGTGGAATTTGCTGTACAACCCTGAACAATTGGTGCCAACCAAAAGCTGGTTGAAGTATTTATATTTACATCATAACTTAAGCCTGAATGGATAGGTGTTGTTGATGTTTCTGATTCAAACCACCATACATCTGCAGCATTAGTTTCAACTAAAAGCGAAAAATGGCCTTCGCCACAAAGTGTAATATTCTCACTTGCTACGCGTGGCATAATTAAATTACTACTTGCAGATAAATTAATTTCAGGTTCATTTGGCATACCTCCAAATTCTACAATATAGCCTTGTGGATGATATGGCGAATTTATATTAGTATCACCTGTGTTTCCTAAATCATTCCATGAACCTAAAGTACCAATAGATGGATCTGTTATATGTGCATAATGCTCTTGATTAAAATTATTTGGCTCGTTAGCGTTCCAAAAAGCAAACATACCATTTGGCGCATTTCCATTTGAAACACCTTGCCAAAAAACTTGTCCGGCTTCTGGTCCTGTCATCCATTTCCATGTTCCTTCCATTTCTTCGTCTGAACCACCAATCCAACCAGCTCCTGCACTTTGTGCTCCTGCTAATTGGGATTCTTCTTCTGTTGTTATGGTAGCTAAATAGCCTTGTAACCCAAAATAATCTTGCGAAGCTGCAGCATCTCTGGCTTGCGTCCAAGTAATACTAGTTGCAGCAACATAAAAATAATAATGACCAGTGCTAGGTAGGAAATTGGCATTTCCTAAATTAACAGAAAACTGCCTATCTTGTGTAAATACGGTTTGAGTAGTCTGAAATACTATACTTTCTATTGCGGCTTCAAATTCATCAAAAGTAGCTGGCCCTATAAGAACTAATATACCTTCAGTTGCATTCCAACTTGAAGATATATTAGGATGACTACCATCTAAACTTATATTATCTTGACCAACTTCATAGCCTTCAGAAATTTGGACAAAAACCTCAGTTAACGTTGTGTCCTCTGGGTTTTGATCTGTTATTGAAACTGACGTCGCAATTGATACAGAGCTCTCTTGACAATACATTTGATTACCAATTATCGTAATCTCAGGCGGAAAATTTTGTGAGTAAGCATGAAAACTAAACGACAATAATATTAAAACAATATAAGCGTAATTAATTTTCATTCAAATTTATTTTTTCCTCATGTATACACTTACAGGTACGCCATTAAAATCAAACTGATCACGTAATTTATTTTCTAAGAAACGCTTATAAGGATCTTTTACATATTGTGGTAAGTTACAGAAAAATGCAAACTGAGGTTGTGGTGTTGGCAACTGCATAATGTATTTAATCTTAACAAACTTCCCTTTGTAAGCAGGTGGTGGCTGACGTTCTATTATTGGTAGAAGCGCCTCATTAAGCACACTTGTCTTAATACGTTTTGCTCTATTTTTATAAACTTCAACTGCCGTTTCAATTGCTTTAAATATTCGTTGTTTATTTAACACCGAAATAAATACAATTGGGACATCTGTAAAAGGTGCAATCTGACTTCTTATGTGTTGCTCAAACTCTTTAGCTGTCTTAGTATTTTTCTCAATTAAATCCCACTTGTTAACTAAAATAACGATACCCTTTCTGTTACGTTCTGCTAACCAAAATATATTCTGTACTTGACCATCAAAACCACGAGTTGCATCTAATACAACCAAACAAACATCGCAATGTTCAATAGCTCTTACACTTCGCATTACAGAGTAAAATTCTAAATCCTCTTTCACTTTAGCTTTACGACGTATACCAGCTGTATCCACTAAATTAAACTCAAATCCAAAACGATTATACTTTGTATCTATAGAATCTCTAGTTGTACCAGCAATATCGGTTACAATGTATCGCTCCTCGCCTATTAAGGCATTAATAAAAGATGATTTCCCTGCATTTGGTCTTCCTACTACTGCAAAACGTGGTAACTCATCTTCTTCAATTTCTTCTTTTTCTGGCAAAGCCTCTACAACAGCATCTAATAAATCTCCCGTTCCACTTCCGTTTATACTGGCAATTGCATAATACTCACCTAACCCAAGTGAATAGAATTCTACAGCGTCTTCTAAACGTTTATTATTATCAACTTTATTGACAACTAAAAAAACTGGCTTTTTTATTTTACGTAATAATTTAGCCACATCTTCATCCATACCTGTAACGCCAGACTCAACATCTACCATAAAAATAATAGCATCAGCTTCATCAATTGCTAATTCTACTTGTTTATCGATTTCGGCTTCAAAAACATCATCACTTCCAACAACATAACCACCAGTATCAATTAATGAAAATTCTTTTCCGTTCCAATCTGTTTTACCGTAATGCCTATCTCGTGTTACTCCACTCACTGCATCAACAATAGCTTCTCGTCTTTTTATAAGACGATTAAAAAATGTGGATTTCCCAACATTTGGGCGACCTACTACAGCTACTATATTACTCATTTATTTTTATTTAAGACGACAAAGATAATACATAAGCATTAGTATTAGCTAACTATTAATTGTCTTTTAACTAGCCAGAACAAAAAACCAATTTAACATTGAAAAATTAGGCTATATAACGACAAAAAAATTGTTAATATCCTGTTGATAACAAGTATTAAATTAAAATATGGAGCCTTTATTTTTAGTAATTTTATCTATTGTATTAAACAAGGTTTTTATTTACATCCATCTTAAGGCAACAACTCCTATGGTTACTCAAGAATTAGCCCCTTTTCTTGAAACTTATTATGATGAAAATAAGCCAAAATTGTATTTGTTTACTTGCTACAAATACTATTAAATAATTAAATTAAAATTAAGAATGGGGAAATGTTTTATGCTTATCATAGTTTTGGTCTTTGGCTTTAACCTTGCAATTGCTCAACAAGATAACATAGTGCATTCTATTCAAAAAGGCGAAAGTGTTTATCAAATTTCTAGACAATATGGCGTTTCTGTAAATGCTATTTTTGACCTTAACCCTGGATCTAGAGACGTTATTTATGCAGGCAGAACGCTTTTAATTCCAAATACTTCAAATAGCAGTACACCAACCACCACTTCACAAGTAAACTCAAACGGTGTTTCTAATTACGAAGTACAACGTGGCGAAACAAAATCTGGACTTTCGAGACGATTTGGTGTAAGCATTGCTATGCTAGAGCAGCAAAACCCACATATTGTTAACATGCTACAAGCTGGCCATATCATTAATGTAGACAAATCTATTACGGAAGTAAAACGTGCAGCTCAACCAGGTGAACACATTGTTGTAAAAGGTGAAACACTTTGGGGAATTGCACGACAAAACGGAATCAGTTTAGCACAGTTAGAAGCTGCAAACTCTAGTCAGCTTTCTGAATTTTTACAAATAGGTCAAACATTAATTATTCCTGATAAGAATTCTGTAACCACTAACCCTGATGAATATCTAGTTCAACGAGGTGACACAAAATTTGAACTTGCTAGACGTTTTAACATGACTATAGCGGAACTTGAAGCAAAAAACCCTCAAATAGTAGAGATGTTAATGGCAGGTCATCGTCTTGATGTTAGCAAATCTGCAGTAATCACAACAATAACAACACCAAGTGACAACAATTTAGAAACGACATCTATTGAAACGAACAACCAGACTTCTTCAGATGGTGATTACATAGAATACACCATTCAACCACAAGAAACACTTTATGGTTTATCTAGAAAAGCAGGAATATCTATGGAAGACTTAATGGTTTTAAACCCTTCTTTAAGAGTTGCTGTTAACAAAGGAGATGTTATTAAAATGCCGAGAGACCCAAATCAGGCTTCTACATTTACTGAGACTACTTTTGATAATTCAACTAATGAAATAGAGATAAATACAAGTAACAGAAATGCACCTTTATATGCTAATTTAAATTCAGAATCTGCAACAGGCCTTTATTTTTACACGCCTTTTTCTAGCCAAGAATTAAGTTCTCCTGAAGAGAGACAGAATATGGTAAATGCAGATCCAGACAAACAATTTTATATTGATTTTTTCCAGGGCGCGCAAATTGCAATTGATTCTGCAAAAGCATTAAATTTAGATTTCGATGTAACACTTATTAAGAAAAATATTGCAAAATCTAAATTAGAAATAACTAGCACACATCAAAAGAATGCGCTCCTTATTCCATTTTTAGAAAATGCATCACATTACCCTGTAGTTGTTTCAAATGAAAATATTTCCGTTATAGATATTGAATCTAACATCACTTCAACAGACAGTACTAAAGTTTACAAGTCTATTCCTTCTGATGAATTTCAAAAAATAAAAACTTTAAATTATTTAGCATTGCAAAACGCACGTGTAATTGTGGTGAGTAATTTAGAAGAAGCAAAAAATAAAACTTTAATACAAAGTATAATTCCTGATGCTAAATTTTTAAAAGTTGACAATTCTGGTAACTTTAGCCAGAATGCTCTGGATAACACCTTAAGCACAAACAAACCTAATTTTGTAATTTTAGATAGCGAAAAAACAAGTGTGTTTTTAAATTCAACAACTGCATTAATGAGTAAGTTATCAACTTATAATGTACAACTCGTTTTACTAGAATCTGCCTTATTACCAAAACAAAATCAAGTTTCAGATATGAGGTTTCGTGTTTTAAAACTAATATTCCCTTCAGTTTTAGACCCTCAGAACAAAAAAGACATAAATGAGTTTGAAAGAAGTTATGATGACGTTTTTGGTATAAAACCATCAAAACATGCCATTTTAGGTTTTGATATTACCTTAGATGTTCTACTGAGACTTTCACAAGACTCTTCTTTTGAAAACACAGTAAACAATATAGTTTCAGAGCATCCCCACCTTAGATTTGAATACAAAAAATCTGACGAATCTAATTACTCAAATACAGGTCTTCACCTTTTACAGTATAACTCAAATGAAGGCTTAATAGAAATTGATTAATCCATAAAACCCTCTAAATTAAAAAATACTATAAAACTGTCATATTTTAATTTTGCTAAGTAAATGCTATTTACATATATTTGTTTCCCCCTTAATCTGACAAATTAGCAAGACGACGATTTTATTTTGAACTTGCTGTTCTTAATCCATGGCATCGATTTCAACTAAAAGTAATTATTTTAAATTTTTTTAATGAAAGCCAACAAGTACAGTTTTAAAAGTCATTCTATACTATTAGCGTTTCTTCTTTTATCAACACTAAGCCTATTAACAAAAGTTAATGCTCAATGTCCTACAGTAACGAACAGTGCACAATCATTATGTAATGTACAGTCGCTTTTAGTTGGTGATTTAATAGCTACAGATAATGGAGGAGGTATTGTATGGTATGACACAGCAATATCTACAACACCATTATCTAATTCAGAAAACCTTATTGATGGTGAAGATTACTATGCAGATGACAGCACAGGCACTTGTGGTACAAGATCGCGAGTAGATGTCACAATTTTTGTCGCACCAACAGGTGATAATTTTCAAGGGTTTTGTGTAGTATCTTCTTCTTTAGCAACCGTTGGAGATTTAGTTGCAGTTGGAAATGATGTACAATGGTATTTATCACCAACTGGAGGTATAGCTTTAAATAATGCGACAGCGTTAATTGATGGTGCGATATATTATGCAGATCAAGCAAGTGCCGACGGAAGTTGTAGAACATCTCGACTAGCAGTTTTAGTTAATGTTGGTTTAAATCCTACACCAACTGGAGACCTAATTCAAGAATTTTGTGCTTCACCAGGCGTTACACCATCAGTAGGTGACCTAGATGCAAGCGGCAATAACAATTGGTATATATCATTATTTTCGGCTTTTCCATTACCAAATAGTACACCTTTAATAAACGGACAAACATATTATGCAACAACCGTAGATCCTCCATGTGAAAGTGTTGGAAGACTACCTGTTTTAGCTGTTTTAGTTACAGGTCCTGACCCTGGCGAGGATGGAATATTAGAGATTTGCGAAAATGATACAACTTCAACTTTTGACCTATTTACCTCATTACAAGGTACTCCAGAAACCGGAGGAACTTGGTCACCTACATTAAATAGTGGTACCGGAATTTTTGACCCAAACATTGATGCTCCTGGAGACTATATTTATATTGTTGCTTCAGGAAATAGTTGTCCAGATGAATCCGCAACCGTTACAGTCAATATAATAGTAGAACCAAATGCTGGAACTAACGGATCGGAGACTTTATGTAATATTAATGACCCAATCGATTTATTTCTAAGCTTAGGTGGTACGCCAGAAACAGGTGGTGTTTGGACACCAGCTCTTAATAGTGGCACAGGTATATTCGACCCTACTATTGATACTGCAGGAATTTACACTTATACAGTAAGTGGAACTGCTCCATGTATTGATGCAACAGCAACTATAGAAATAATAGTTAACGAGTATAAAGATGCAGGTGAAAATGGAACTGTTGATATTTGTGATAATAATGGAACTATAGATTTATTTAACAGCTTAGGTGGCTCTCCAGATACAGGAGGAACATGGTCTCCTACACTTACTAGTGGAACTGGAGTCTTTGACCCTTTATTAGATGCCGCTATAACCTACACGTATTCTTTTCCAGAAAACGCACCTTGTCCTGGTGACTCAGCAACTGTAGATGTTGTTGTAAACCCATTACCTAATGCTGGATTAAATTCCATGCTAGAACTTTGCAGCAATGATTTAGCAACTGTAGACTTATTCGATAGTCTAGATGGTACTCCTGAAATTGGAGGAACATGGTCTCCTGCTTTAACTAGTGGAACTGGTGTTTATGATCCGTCACTTGATACTCCTGGCATTTATACTTATACATTAACAGGAATAACGCCTTGTCCAAATGTGTCTGCAGATGTCAATGTTATTGTTATACAAGAACCAGATGCAGGAACCAATGCAACAGTTAACATCTGTGATAATGATGGAACGATAGATTTATTTAACAACTTAGGAGGTACGCCAGATGTTGGTGGAACTTGGTCACCATCGCTTAACAGTGGCACCAATATTTTTGATCCATTAATCGATGCCATAGGCACCTATACATATACAGTTACAGGAACAAGTCCTTGTGCAGACGCATCGTCAACAGTTACTATTTCAGTATCTCCATTTTTAAACGCAGGTTCAGATGGTTCTGTTATAGCATGTACTGCTGATGGTACTATTGATCTATTTGATAGCCTTGGAGGAACACCTGAAGTTGGAGGGACATGGTCTCCTGCTTTAAACAGCGGAACAGGAATATTTGACCCATTAATTGATGCCGAAGACACTTATACTTATACTACAACAGGAACTGGCCCTTGTTCTAATGATACTGCTACAGTTGAAGTTACAATTGAAATTTCTCCTGATGCAGGACTTGATAATACTTTAAACCTTTGTAGTTTATCTAATACTGTAGATTTATTTGATAGTTTACTAGGCACACCACAACTTGGAGGTACTTGGTTACCCGCGCTTACAAGCGGAACAGGAATATTTGATCCTAATGTAGATACGGATGGTATTTATACATATACTGTAAATTCAATTAACTGTGGCAATAGTATTGCTAACATTACTGTTACCGTTGAAGATGCAAATAATGCAGGGTCTAATACTGCTATTGATATTTGTGCTACAGATTCAGCAATAGACTTATTCGATAGTTTGGGTGGCACACCAGATGTTGGTGGAACTTGGTCACCAACCTTATCTAGTGGAACTGGAGTTTTTGACCCAGCAATTGATGCCGCTGCTGTTTATACTTATACAGTTGCGAATAGCTCAAGCTGTCCAACGGAAACTGCAAATGTAGCCGTAAATATTTTACAAGAGCCAAATGCAGGAAACAATGGCATTCTAGATTTATGTACCTCAATAGGTACCGTTGACTTATTCGATTATCTTACTAATTCTCCTCAAGTTGGAGGAACTTGGTCTCCTGCACTAGCAAGTGGTACAGGTATATTTGACCCAAATATTGATTCAGAAGGCACCTATACATATACAATTAGTAACTTATGTGGGACAAATTCTGCAAAAGTTACGGTAACATTTTCAGACCCAAATGATGCTGGTCTAAATGGTTCAGAGATATTTTGTGTTACAGATTCTTCTGTGAATTTATTTAATAGTTTAGGAGGAACACCTCAAGTAGGTGGCACTTGGTCACCTACTCTTGCAAGTGGCTCAGGAATTTTTAACCCTTCAGTTGATACTGCAGGCACATATACTTACACTGTTGCTAACGCTGCCTCTAGTTGTCCTAGTGCAACTGCAGACGTTATAGTAACCATAGATCAGTTAGCAAATGCTGGAAATAACGGCACACTTAATTTATGTAATAGTACTGCAGCTCAAGATTTATTTAATAGTCTTAGTGGAACACCTCAGATTGGAGGAGTCTGGTCTCCTACATTAGCTAGTGGAACCGGGATTTTCGACCCAAACATTGATTCTGAAGGTACATATACTTACACTATTTCTAATACATGCGGAACAAGTTCTGCAACAGTAGAAGTATTATTCAATGGTTTAAACGATGCAGGTACTAATGGTTCTATAGAACTTTGTATTAACGATTCACCTGTTGACTTATTCAATAGTTTAGGCGGAACGCCTCAAGCAGGTGGCACATGGTCTCCAACATTATTTAGTGGAACTGGTATTTTTGATCCTGCTACTGATATTGCTGGAATTTATACTTATACAATTTCAAGTAGCTCTGCTAACTGTCCTAATGCAACCGCTGAAGTTGAAGTAACTTTTATTGATGCGCCAAATGCAGGAAACAACGGAATTCTTGATTTATGTACATCAGTAGGTAACGTTGACTTATTTGATAGTCTTACAGGAACTCCTGACGTTGGAGGTACTTGGTCTCCTGCATTAACGAGTGGAACTGGAATTTTTGACCCAGCAGCTGATACAGAAGGAGCTTATACATACACTATTAGTAATTCATGTGGGACAAATTCTGCTGAAGTAACAGTAACATTTTCTGACCCAAACGATGCTGGATTAAATAGCGCAATAACATTTTGTAATTCTGATGCATCTGTTGACTTATTTAATAGCTTGGGCGGAACTCCTCAAACTGGAGGAACATGGTCTCCTGCCCTTACCAGTGGTTCTGGAATTTTTGACCCATTAACTGATACAGCTGGAACATATACTTATACAATATCAAACAACGCATCTTCTTGCCCTTCGGCAACTGCTGAGATTATTGTAACGGTTGACCAATTAGCAGATGCAGGAAATAATGGGTCCCTTAACTTTTGTAATAGTTCTTCCACTGAAGATTTATTTAATAGCCTAACAGGAACTCCACAAACAGGTGGAACTTGGTCTCCTGCTCTCGCAAGTGGAACTGGTGTTTTTGATCCAAATACAGATTTAGAAGGTATTTACACCTACACGGTCACTACTGTATGTGGTACAAGTTCGGCCACTGTTACTGTAACTTTGTCAGCATTAAACGATGCTGGTACAGATGGAGCAATAGAATTCTGTGCTTCTGATGCTCCTATCGATTTATTTAATAGTTTAGGAGGAACGCCACAAACGGGTGGAACTTGGTCACCTCCACTTACAAGTGGAACTGGTGTTTTTGACCCAGCAACTGACCCAGCAGACACATATGTTTATACCATTTCTAGTACCTCTGCAAGTTGTCCCGATGCAACTGCTAACGTTGTAGTTACTTTTACACAAGAACCAGATGCTGGTAATAATGGTACTCTAGATTTATGTACTTCTATAAGTTCTATTGATTTATTTGATAGCTTAACTGGCACTCCAGAATTAGGTGGAACATGGTCTCCTGCATTAACTAGTGGTTCTGGGATGTTTGACCCAAACACAGATTTAGAAGGCATTTATACCTATACATTGACCAATTCTTGTGGTTCAAGTTCTGCAACCGTTGAAGTCTCTTTTTCTGAAGAAAATAATGCTGGAACAAATGGTTCAATTCAATTTTGTTTTAATGATGTAGCCACCGATTTATTTGCCAGCTTAGGAGGAACACCAGAAACAGGTGGTACTTGGTCACCAACTCTTGCAAGTGGAACAGGAATGTTTGACCCAACATTAGATATAGCAGGAACATATACGTATACCGTTTCAAACAATGCTTCTTCTTGTCCACCTGCAACTGCAGAAGTTATGGTGACAGTAATAACACTCCCAAATGCCGGTACCGATAGTATTCTTAATATTTGTATAGATAACACAAACCAAGTTGATTTATTTGATAGTCTAGGAGGCACGCCTGATACAGGTGGAACATGGTTTCCTGCCCTCGCAAGTGGTACTGGAATTTTTGACCCTTTAACTGACCCTACTGGAGTTTACACCTATTCAATCGTAACTTTAGAATGTAGCACAACTAGTTTAGCTACAGTAACTGTGAATATTGTAGATTTCCCTGATGCAACTGGTCTAACGATGGATGTAGAAGACGGTAATATTGTATGTTTTGGTTTAGAAGACGCTGTAATTAATATTTCAGGTGCAACGCTATTAGATGATGGAAACTATATTATAGTTTATCAATTGAGTCTTGCCAATTCGTCTACAAATACTGTTGAAATTTCAGTAACTGGAGGAAATGCAACATTCACTATTCCCCAAGCATTATTGCAAAACCCTGGAGAAACAGAAGTAACATTAACAGATTTGTTTTTACAAAATCAAACTTGTAACGCAGACACAAGTTCTATTGAGCCTATCAAAATTTTAGTTGAAGAAATACCAACACCGACGCTTGTTGAAAATGGTTCTGAATTTTGTATCGAAGACAACGCTACAATTTTAGATTTATCAAATAACATAGTTGAATCTGGCACTATTACATGGTATGATGACGCAATAAATGGTATCGCTTATTCAGATTCAGAAGAATTACAAGAAGGAACCGTTTATTACGGAACTATCTTATCAGAAAATGATTGTGAGAGCAACGTTAGATTAGAAGTTACAATAACTTTTATTGAGTGTGTAGGCGATTTATTAATACCAGATGGTTTTTCACCTAATGATGATAATGTTAATGATGTATTCGATATCTTATTTCTAAACGAATTATATCCTAATTTCAAACTAAGCATCTTCAATAGATATGGTAACATATTATATGAAGGTGATATTAATTCGCCTAAATGGGACGGTACATGGAAAAATAGCAACACGCCTTTACCAGTTGGTGTATATTTTTACATATTAGAATTCAATGATAACATAACCGAACCAGTACAAGGTAGAGTCTATTTAAGTAGATAATTATAATGATTAGTAAAATAACAACATATAGTATTACGATTTTAACCTTATTTTTAGGGGTATTTTCACATGCTCAGCAAGACCCTCAGTACACACAATACATGTATAACATGAGTGTATTAAATCCTGCTTATGCTACCGATGATGAGTCTGTTATGAATTTAGGAGTCCTATACAGAACACAATGGGCCAGATCTATTGGTGGACCTACAACAGGAACCTTATTTGCACACTCCGTAATTACGGATAGATTAGAAGGGGGAATATCTTTCGTTCATGATGAAATTGGTGATGTCGTAAAACAAACTAATGCATATGCAGATATTGCATATGTACTTCCGATTGGTCAAACAAATAGACTGTCTTTCGGTATTAAAGCAGGTGCAACATTTTTCAGTACTAATTTTGATGGATTTGTTTATTCCGACCCTTTACCCGATTCTGCTTTTGAGGAAAATATTAATCAAACATTGCCAAATATTGGAGCTGGTGTATTCTTTTTCTCAGAACATTATTATTTAGGATTATCAGCACCAAATTTATTAGAAACAAAATATTTACAAGAAGATAGTGGTGTGGTGACACAAGGTGTAGATAAAGTGCACGTATTTTTTACTGGTGGATATGTTCTAGATATTGGTGAGAACTATAAATTTAAACCTGCCTTTATGACTAAGTATGTAAACGGAGCGCAGTTATCTGTAGATTTAACAGCAAATGTTTTAGTATATGACAAAGTGGAATTTGGTGTAGGCTATCGTTTTGAAGATTCAATAAATGGAATGATGAATTTTAAAATGTCAAATGCTATGCGAATAGGTTATGCATACGACCATACCTTATCTAATTTAGGTCGATTTAATTCTGGTTCACACGAAATATTTTTATTATTTAATATTGGTAAACTCGGTAAAGGCTACGATAAATCTCCAAGATTTTTCTAATTAATAACAAATGAAAACGTTTAAACTATATATTCTAATTGCGACCTTAACACTTGGTACTTTTTGCTTTTCTCAATCCAAGAGCAAAGCAGATGCCTTGTTTGAAAATAGAGCTTACGTAGATGCAGCTGAAATATTTGCTAGTCTCCCTAAGACAGCTTCTAATTTAGAAAAGTTAGGGGATTGCTATTACTACAATACAGAATTTGATAAAGCTTACAAGGCTTACAAACAAGTTTACGATTTAAAAGACAGCGCAGATTTATCAGAAGACTTCTACTTTAAATATTTTGATGTTTTAAAAGGAATTAAAAAATATGAAGAAGCTGATGAAATTACAACCAACTATTTAGATAATCCATTCGATACTAGAAATTTTAAATCTTTACTAAAACGTATAATACCGTATGAGTACGAATTATACAACCTCACTTCAGACGTTGGTGGATCTAGTTTTGGAGTTGGTCTTAAAGGAGACAAAATTGTTTTTGCTTCTACAAAGAATATTAAAAACCCAAATTACCAATGGAATGGTAAACCTTATTTGGATTTATATGAAGCTAAAGTTACTATTGGTGACACCATTACTTTAGATAGTATTCAACCTTTAGGTAAAAAAATAAACACCGTTAAACAACACGAGAGTAATGCTGTATTTACTGAGGATGGTAAAACGATGTATTTCTCAAGGAATCTAAAAAAACGAATTGATTTAGATTCTACTAAAATTGCAGTTGTAAGTATATTTAAAGCTGAATTTGTTGATGATGAATGGAAACATATTGAACCTGTTTCTTTTTCGAGCAATGAATATTCTACCATGCATCCTGCTTTAAACAGTGATGAAACACGTTTATATTTTTCAAGTGACATGCCAAATTCACTAGGATCATTTGATATATTCTACGTAGATATTTTAGGACCGAATTCTTTTAGTGAACCTATAAACGTAGGAGCTAATATAAACACTGTAAGACGTGAGCAGTTCCCGTTTATTGCAAAGGATAGTACACTTTACTTTGCTTCGAATGGAAAACATGGTTTTGGAGGTTTAGATTTGTTTTCTAGTTCCATGAGTAATGATAAATATTTAGATGCACTTAATTTAGGCGAATCTATTAACAGCGAAAAAGATGATTTCGCATTTGTTGTGATAGATTCAATTAATACAGGTTATTTGTCATCTAATCGATCTGGACTAGATAATATTTATACTTTTAAAAGAATAGACACAGATAGAAAATACTTTATCGAAGGTTTAGTTACCGATAAAGTAACTGGCGAGATTTTACCGAATACAACTGTGACATTGTTTGACAAAGATGGAAATGTTGTAGCTGAACAAATTGTAGGTGCAGATGGAAAATATAAACTTTCAACTTTACCAAATCAACATTACTCGGTTGAAGGATTTCAACCTAAATACATTCCTCAATTAGAGTATTTTGATACCAATGACAAAGGAAACATTGAATTTAATATTGAGCTCGAAATAGAGTCATATAAAGATGCTGAAGACATTGTTACAGATGATGATTTTGGTAACACATTTATTCAGTTAGAAAATATATATTTCGATTTTGCGAAATGGGATATAAAACCCCAGGCAGCAAATACTCTAGATGTCTTAGTAGCCTTACTAGTTAAATATCCTAGAATGGAAATTCAACTTGGAGCACATACAGATTCTAGAGCAAGTTTTGACTTTAACTTAGACCTATCAGACAAACGTGCTAAATCGGCATTAGAGTACCTTGTACAAAATGGTATAACTAGAGAGCGTCTAACATCAATTGGATACGGAGAAACTAAACCATTGGTTCCTTGTGGAGATAATTGTACAGAAACAGAACATTCTATTAACAGACGTGTTGAGTTCCTTATTTTAAAATAAATTCTAAGTCATTAATTATTATGACGCTTTCAAATAAAATTGTTCTAAGACCACGCTTTAAATTTGAAGTGCAACAAAGTAATGAAACAATTTTAAAAGAGTTTGAACAGTTTAAAACAACCCAAACAGACTTCGTTTTAAGTAGAATTGATAATCATGTATTTATTAAGTTCCCTAAAAAAAACCAACACTTCTGGTCACCACAGTTACATTTAGAGATTAATGAAGATGGCGAAAACAAAGCCATAGTTAATGGCTTATTTGGGCCAAATCCAACCGTATGGACACTATTTATGTTTTTACATTTTATAGTGGCAGGTCTATTTTTTGGATTCGGAATTTGGACATATACCAATATAACCTTAATTAATAATTATACTATTCAGTTATTTTTAACCTTTCTAATGATTATAATTTGGTTCGTTTTGTATTTTGCTGGACGAATTGGTCGATCTAAAGGAATGCAAGAAATGCATCAGTTAAATGACTTTATGAATACTATCTTAAAGGCTCATCGTGTTTAATTAGAAGTCTTTATGGTAATTAGACAAGAGAAAAATAAATCTATTTTTGATTGTACCCAAAACGCTTCAACTGCTTCTGATTACTTCTCCAATTTTTGTTTACCTTAACATATAGTTCTAGGTGTACTTGTTTGCCAAAGAATTTCTCTAAATCCTTACGTGCTTCTACTCCCACTCGTTTTAGTGCAGAACCTTTATGACCAATAATAATTCCTTTTTGAGTCTCACGCTCTACCATAATAACTGAACGCATCCTAATAATATCATCTTCTTCAAAAAACTCCTCAGTATCCACTTCTACAGCATAAGGAATCTCTTTCTTGTAATGCATTAAGATTTTCTCTCTTATAGCTTCATTTACAAAAAAACGCTCTGGTTTATCAGTTAATTGATCCTTTGGATAATAAGCTGGAGAATCAGGAAGCAACTCAATAATTCTATCAAATACATTCTGAACATTAAACCCTTGTAACGCAGAAATAGGAAAAAACTCAGCATTAGGCACTTTTTGTTGCCATAATTCTGCTTGCTCTTCTAGTTGCTCTTGATTAGAGTTATCAATTTTATTCAACAATAATAAAACAGGTATTTTAGAATTAGTGATTTTATTAAAGAAGGCTTCATCTTTAAGTTCCTTCTCTCCTATTTCTACCATGTAAATTAGTACGTCAGCATCATCGAAAGCAGACTTTACAAAATCCATCATTGAAGATTGAAGCTCGTATGCTGGTTTTATAATTCCAGGTGTATCACTCAGAATAACCTGAAAATCTTCACCATTTACAATCCCTAAAATTCTGTGTCTAGTTGTTTGAGCTTTAGATGTGATGATGGAGAGTTTTTCACCAATAAACGCATTCATAAGTGTAGACTTCCCAACATTAGGATTTCCTATAATATTTACAAAACCTGCTTTGTGCATTGTTAAAAATTTACTGCAAAGGTAATATTAATTTAATGACATTTTTAAAAAGTCTTGATAAGTAGTAAACATTGTATTGTAAACCACACATGTAAAGATTCAGCTAGTTTAATCTAATTAAATACCTAGTACACATACAACGAACGTTATCCGATAATTTATTGCAATGCATTAAAACTCTTATTAGTCTTTTTGTTAAGAATAAAATAAGGTCTAAAACAAAAAAAGTCTTTCCAAAAAGGAAAGACTTTTAATTATCTTAGTATTAACTACAATTACATTGCAGATACGTACTTAGTTAACTGAGACTTTAAGTTACCGGCCTTGTTAGAATGAATCACATTCTTCTTAGCTAACTTATCGACCATACTAATAACTGACGGTAACATTTTTTGTGCCTCTGCAGCATCAGTAATTTCACGTAACTTCTTAATAGCGTTACGAGTCGTTTTATGATGATACTTGTTAAGTACACGTCTTTTTTCGTTACTTCTAATTCTTTTTAAAGCTGACTTATGATTTGCCATTATATTTCTCTTCTTATTAAAATTGTAGCCCGTAGGGGAATCGAACCCCTCTTAC
>TARA_R110002049_G_C9177390_1_pt1 | contig 22530 bp, 23 predicted proteins | sample TARA_R110002049 | Tara Oceans TARA_R110002049 (sample SAMEA4396941) | marine metagenome | biome: Polar Biome; feature: [SRF] surface water layer (ENVO:00010504); material: water (ENVO:00002006), including particulate matter (ENVO:01000060) such as... | depth 5 m
CGCAGTTTGCGGGGCGCGAACAGATGGGTTTACCGGACGGTTACGCTGCGCGTAGAAAACGAGCCGGATTTAGGGCGTGCTGGTTTTATCCCCGTTGCGGTTTCGTCAAACACTGCTCCAAAAATCGAACTACACCTAGGTCAGGCCATTTTGAAACTTAACCTGACTGAGCTTCCCGGCGTGCTCAATCAACTCAAACAAGCGGGATGGCTTCATGCTGCGGCCTGAACGCTCCGCTCAAGTGTACTTGTATGCAGGGGCGGTGGACATGCGTAAATCCATTGATGGTCTGGCCGTATTAGTGGAACAAGATATGGTATTAAGTCCTATGCAGCCTGCGTTGTTTGTATTTTGCAATCGCCAGCGCGATAAGATCAAGCTGCTGTACTGGGAACGCAACGGTTTTGTGCTCTGGTATAAGCGTTTAGAAAAGCAGCGTTTCAAATGGCTAAAACCCTCATCCACTTCTGATGCCATCAGCATCACAGGTTACGAGCTAAATTTATTGCTGGACGGCTTGGATATCTTCAACAATAAACCCCACAAAGCGCTTTTTTACGAAAATGTGAGCTAGCTTTTTAATGGCGATGGTATAATCCACCGCCATGAATACTGAGCAAAAAACACAAGCTGAAATCATTGCAGAGTTGCAACGCGCACTCGCGCAAAAAGAAAATTTGCTCATTCAAAACACAAAATCCCTGCTCGAAAAAGACCAGCGCATTGCTATCCTAGAAGAAATCATTCGTCTGGAAAAAATGCGTGGGTTCGGTTCGTCTTCAGAAAAAACCACCGATCAGCAAGACATGTTCAACGAAGCTGAGTTAGGCGAAGCCCATGATGAAATCATGAGCGAAGACGAACAGCTCCAAGATACCCAAGACAAAACCCAAACCTCAGCCAAACCTAAACGCGGCCGCAAAGCCTTACCAAAAGACCTTCCGCGTATTTATATCGAACACGATCTATCTGAGCACGAAAAGACCTGCGCCTGCGGCTGTCAAAAAACACAGATCGGCGAAGAGACCAGCGAACAACTGGACATCATTCCCGCCAAAATCCAAGTCATCGTCAACGTGCGTAAAAAATACGCCTGTCAGCAGTGTGAAGATAAAGGTATCCAAACCGCCGCATTACCAGCGCAACCCATCCCCAAAAGCAACGCCGCGCCGGGCTTATTAGCCCACGTCGCCGTCAGCAAATACCAAGATGCGTTGCCCCTGTATCGTCTGCAAGCCATCTTGCCACGCAGCGGCATCGACCTGCCGCGCAACACACTTGCCAACTGGATGATCAAAACCGGACAACTGATCCAACCCTTAATTAACTTACTGGAAGACAAGCTACTCAGTTATCCCATACTGCACTGCGATGAAACCCACATCCAAGTGCTTCAAGAGCCGGGAAAAACAGCCCAAAGCAACAGCTACATGTGGGTGCGGGTCGGCGGACCACCCACGCAGCCGGTAAGACTCTTCCACTATGCGGACAGCCGTAGAAGCGATGTCGCCAGCGACATACTGACAGGCTATCAAGGCTATTTACACACCGACGACTACGCCGGATACAACGGCATCGCGCAAAACAAAGAGATTACACAGCTGGGATGCTGGGCCCACGTGCGCCGAAAATTTATCGACGCGCAAAAAGCCAATAAAACCAAAAATAAAACCAGCAAAGCCGACATGGCCATCAACCTAATCGGCAAGCTGTACGCCATCGAAAAACACATAGAAGAGGCGACACCGGAAGAAAAGCACCAAGCAAGACAAGAGCAAAGCAAAGCCCAACTGCAAAAGATTAAAGACTGGCTGGATAAAACACTACACACCACCGTCCCCAAAGGCTTGCTCGGAAAAGCCTTGTCTTACATGAATAAAAACTGGGATAAGCTTACGGTTTACATCGAAGATGGACGACTCAATATCGACAACAACCCAGCGGAAAACGCCATCCGCCCGTTCGTCGTCGGTAGAAAAAACTGGCTGTTCAGCGCAACCGTGCAAGGCGCAAAATCCAGCGCGAATTTATACAGTCTGATTGAAACCGCGAAAGCCAATGGGCTGGAGCCTTACGAATACCTCAGAAAGGTATTTACCGAACTACCCAAGGCGAAGAGCGTTGAGGAAATAGAAGCGCTGCTGCCTTGGAATGTGACATTGCAAGAGGGGGTTAGTTGATCGTTTACGAATTTTGAGCACGATGCAGTCTAAATAAATAATAGGGTAAACGGCATCAAGTGGTCTGCTTTGCCATTCGACCACTTGCTCCATCACCGCATTAGTGACTTGTGAAACTAGCCCAGATGATATGTCTGCACCGTACATTTCATGGAAGGCAGCAACAATATCACGCGTACTCATCCCTTTTGCATACAGGCTAAGAATTTGATCATCCATACCTGTAATGCGGGTTTGTCCCTTCTTGACTAACTGCGGCTCAAAGCTGGCGTTACGATCACGAGGGGTTTGAAGCTCGATTTCACCATGATCACCTTTGAGTGTTTTTGAGGAATAACCATTGCGGCTATTACCGCTGTTATGGCCGTCTGGGTCATTTTTATCGTAACCCAGATGATTATCCATCTCGGCCTTTAACGCGGCCTCAACGGTGATTTTGGTCAGCTGAGCGCTAAGTGCGCTCAGGTCTTCGGGCGTTTTAAGATCTTTGGCCAGCTCTTCGGCTAGTGCTTGGAGTTTCTTCTGATCCATTGTTCAGCTCATTATAATTACCTTGTGGGTAGATTAAGGATAATGAGCAGTTACACAATCTTTTTTACACCCTCGTAGCTTCTACAACGCAGGTTAAAGAAGCCCCTCCAGAAAATCATAAGCACAATCACTAAGCTTAACTCATACCACAGCAGTTTGACCGCTGCGGTACTGTGAAACCAGTAGAGGAATAAATGCTACTTAGATCCGGCGTTAAAAATAGCTATGTAATCGTAGCAGGCTAGGCGCCTGGTGAGGTTTCTTCTCTATATTAGGACGGTCGACCAAATAGCTGCAACCTATTTATGCTTTTGTTGATCTTTATTGACTGTATTATTCAAAATCCCAAGTTTACTGAGGATGATATTCTGCCTTTTAATTACGTGCTTCATTAAAACAACCATCTGCCTATATTGCACATCCAATTGTGTTTCCTCTTCATTGCAGGTTTCGCCGTCAGCGTTTCCTGCCTCTCTTTTCAGGCACCCCTTATTTTCACGACGCTTCGCTTTAGCCATTTCTTCCGCCAATTTAACGCCATTTTCCATCAGTTCAGCATGCACTTGCATGTTTGAGCGAAGCGTCCATCCGTCTGTTTCATTTTCCATGGATGAAATCAGACTTTCCATATTGGAAACATTTTCTTTCATCTTTACCTTATGGTCATGCGTAGATGATTGCGCGTGAATCAGGCCGATAAAGGATAAATAAATGACGAGGACTTTAATTAAACTTAGTGTTTTCATAATAAATTTCCGAATTCAATGCTGTCGAAATATACTAACGAATTTATAGGAGTTTTTTTGCAAGAGTGACAGCGGACTTTATTCAATATTTCATGTGCCTATCTAGGATGGCATCAAATGCCGATCTATACAAAGATAATAATAAAAAATCCTATGATCACCTACAATAAATCTCCAGGTTAATATTAACCGACACGGATTCAAATCTGAAGATGCATCATCTAACCCGGTAGGGGAGAGGCCAGCTGAAGTTAAGCTTTCATCCTTTTCACCGGCAAGCCTGAAAAAGCTCAGGTTGTCTGTGAAGCAGGCTGGTCTACCTCACCAATGAATGATTAATCGCCGAAAGACTGGGGCGAAACCCCATGAATACAACCTATGTGTACAACACTTGATCTGTATCAAGACTTTCCGTCGAAATTGACATATACTGAAAACTTATAATATAAAGGTAAATATATGAGCCGTTCGATGGGCATAGTGCTAATTATTTGGGGGTTGATTGCTCAGCCACTAATGGCTGCTATGCCTGCACCAATGGCGGATGACAGCCCCCATTCCACTATCATGTTGAATCCTAGTGTAGCGGCTCCTGCCATTGAGCATCATGGTGCTCAAGAAGAATTATCGAAAGCTCCTTGTCACGAAAATACCACTGACGCTTCTTCCTCCGAATCCTGCGACAATTGCGATATCGATTGCATGAATGGGATATGTGCCTCGTCATGTGTGATTAGTGGGGCAGCAGCATTCCAAAAATCTTTAGTCAATTTCGACCTGTTAAGCAGTTCTCTTACAGCGGCTTCCTCTGGAGCACGTGCCTACGGGCTCCCTTCTCGTATTTTCCATCCTCCAAAACACGCCTGATTTCCCGAAAGGCGTCACTGCGCCTGTTATTTCGGAATTCCTAAACATTGACCTATTGACCTAGGTGTTGCACCCAGGTTGTACGATCAATTCCTTGACCGGGTGCGTCTAATTTCAGCACTCGGAAAGTAACTGGAAAGTATTTGCGATACCGCTAGTTGGTTGCGCATACACATCAAGATGAAGGGTGTTATGAAAACGGTAACTGAAATCGCCAGACGATTTAACGTCAGTGCTGACACGATCCGGCACTACACCAGGCTGGGTTTGCTTTCACCGGAGCGGGATAGGGCCAATGGCTATCGGCGCTATGGAATACAGCAAGAGAGGCGTTTGCGTTTTCTGTTGTCGGCCAAAAGGCTGGGTTTTAGCTTGAAGGATATTCGAGAAATCCTGGATATGGCGGCGTCCGGCGATACCCCTTGTCCAATAGTTCGAAAACTGATCGACCAGCGATTAGAGGCCATACGCGAAGAGATGCGCGATGCGCAGAAGCTGATGGCGCGTATGGAGTCGGCTTCGAGTGATTGGCGTGATTTACCTGATCGTGCTCCTTCAGGGGAGAGTATTTGTCACCTAATCGAAACCTGGGATAGCGCCAACAGTTTTGGCGATCATGCTATCTCCACAGCGGACTAGAGCGATGCAACCAACCGAATCATCCCCGTGGCCGTAGATTCGAACGGTACGCCCATACGCCTACAGGATGTGGCGCATGTTCAAATTGGCCCTGAGCTGCGTCGAGGTCTCGTAGATTTGAATGGCGAGGGCGAGGTTGCCGGTGGTGTGGTGATTATGCGATTCGGCGAAAATGCTCTGGCTACTATCCAAGCGGTGCGTGCTAAGTTAGAGGAATTGAAAGCCGGTTTACCAGACGGTGTAGAGATTGTCCCAGTCTATGATCGTGGTGACTTGATCGAGCGTGCAGTGAAAAGCCTGAACACCTCACTGATGCAGGAACTGATAATCGTCAGTTTAGTGGTTATCCTGTTTCTGCTACATGCGCGCTCGGCTTTCGTGGCGGTCATTACGCTGCCATTGGGTATTTTGATGGCTTTTATCGTCATGCGCATCCAGGGGCTCAACGCCAATATTATGTCCTTGGGTGGTATTACCATCGGCACCATGGTCGATGGGGCTATTGTGATGGTTGAGAATGCGCATAGTCGGTTAGCCGAAGCCAGTGAAAAAAAGGCAAATGAAGGAAAAGGCAACGAACTGACACTGGATGAGCGCTGGAAGACGATTGGCGCGTCCTGCCATGAAGTCGGCCCAGCCCTGTTTTTCTCTCTGTTGGTCATTACAGTATCGTTTTTACCGATCTTTACTATGCAGGCCCAGGAAGGTCGGCTATTTAGCCCGCTGGCCTTTACTGCTACTTATGCCATGGCCGCTTCGGCAATTTTGGCCATTACCTTGGTACCAGTGATGATGGGCTATCTCCTACGAGGGAAAATCATTGCTGAACACAAGAATCCGATTAATCGGGCACTACATGCGTTGCATAAACCTGCATTGATGCTGGCGATGCGGTGGAGAAGCATTACTTTAATTGTGGCTGTAGGCTTGTTGGCAGTGACCTACTATCCCTATTCCAAGCTGGGTAGCGAGTTTATGCCACCGTTAGATGAGGGCGATATTTTGTATATGCCGACTACCTTCCCCGGTATCTCCATTACCAAAGCCAAGGAGTTGTTGCAGCAAACCGACAAAATATTATCGACCTTCCCTGAAGTGCATCATGTGTTCGGCAAAGTAGGGCGCGCAGAATCTGCAACAGACTCGGCACCTTTGGCCATGATAGAAACCACGGTTCGATTAAAACCGAAGGACGAATGGCCAGACCCCAAAAAATCAACCAAAGACTTGATGAATGAAATGGATAAGGCGATTCAATTTCCCGGATTGGCTAACGCCTGGACAATGCCGATCAAAACCCGAATCGATATGTTATCGACGGGTATTAAAACGCCTATTGGTATCAAAGTCTCCGGCCCCGATCTGAATGTCTTACAACAGGTGTCTCAGGATATTGAGCAAGCCATGAAAACACTGCCGGAGACTACTTCGGCCTTTGGTGACAGGGCGGTTGGGGGCTATTACCTGGACTTTAACATTAATCGGGAAAGCGCAGCGCGCTACGGGCTAACGGTTGGAGCGGTTCAGGATATTATTCAAAGCGCGATTGGCGGTATGAATATCACCGAAACTGTCGAGGGGCTTGAGCGGTATCCGGTCAATCTACGCTACCCGCGTGAGCTGCGCGATGATCTGGAAACCCTCAAGCGTGTATTAATACCCACGCCTACGGGCACCCAGATTCCCCTGGCGATGGTGGCGGATATTGATTATCAGCGTGGACCGCCCGTTATTAAAAGCGAAGATGCGCGGCCTAACGCCTGGATTTATGTCGATATCTCCACTTCGGACATTGGTGGTTATGTTGCCAAAGCTAAGCAGGTGTTGAATGAACAAGTTACGGTTCCAGCGGGATACACTATTACCTGGTCCGGCCAGTTCGAATATATGGAACGAGCTGCTGCGCGTTTAAGTATTGTGGCTCCAGCAACGCTGCTCATTATTTTCCTACTTCTGTACTTCAATTTCCGAAACATCACCGAGCCATTAGTTGTGATGATGTCGATTCCGTTTGGTCTCGTAGGCGGAATCTGGCTTATCTATATCAATGATTACAATATGTCGGTGACTGTTGCTGTGGGCTTTATTGCGTTGGCAGGGATGGCGGCAGAAATTGGTGTTCTGGTCTTAAGCTTTATTGATGTCGAGGTCGCCAAACGACGCGCCGAGAAGAGGCAGTTGCTATCGCTAGAGGAAATAAAGGATGCAGTACTGTCGGCAACGTCAAAGCGGGTACGACCTGTGGCGATGACGGCGATATCCACGATGGCTGGACTGATTCCTATCATGCTAAGTAGCGGCACTGGCTCCGATGTGACGCACCGTATTGCCGCGCCGATGTTAGGCGGGATGTTGACGGTCATGATACTGAATCTTTTGGTACTGCCTGTGATTTATAGCCTTATTCTACAGCACCAAGAGAAACGCCGAGAGCTACCTACGAATACCGATTATCAAGCGTTAACTAAAGAAGGAGATACTGCGTGATCATAGCGATTGCTGTGTAACGCCTACCGACCAGAAATGAGATAGAACGAATTTGATGGCGCTAGCCTATACGGCCAATGTCATTGAAGTAACTGCGCTTAATACAAACGCTTCGCCAAATATAGCGATTCTGTTATGTAAGGCGCACATTGACATATTAAAGGAGAACATGATGAAATTGTTAAAAAATGCACTGTTAATCACGGCACTGGCTGTTGCACCACTTAGCGTCGTTAATGCCCAGCATATGGGTATGTCTGAGAAACAGATGAGTAGTATGCAGACGCATATGAAAGAAATGAATACGTTACTGCAAAATATTAAGCAGGAATCCGACCCGGGTAAACGAGAAGTCTTACTTGAATCGCATGCGAAAAGTATGGAAAAAATAATGGCTATGATGAAGGACAAACCCCATGCAATGGGACACGGTAAAAAACAAGGCCGGATGATGAAAAAAGGGAGTGCGGACGAGGGCGCTCGTTTCGACATGATGGAAAAACGTATGGAAACGATGGAACAAATGATGGAACAAATGATGGGCCATACAGTGGAAAAATCAAAGTCCAAACATAAACACAAAAAATAGATAATTGTACAAAGCAACCTTTTTGTTCGCTGAGCTTGCTTTGTAGGCATTTGATAAAAGGCCATCCGTCCTGGAGTAGGAGCATCCAGGTAGTACGGTTGAACGGGAAGGTATTCCCTGAGTGCCTTCTTCTTATATGCCGACAACATTGGTGTCAAAGCGTTTCTGTCATATTAAGATGTGGAGTCGCTTTGGCATTGTAAAAAACCGCAAACAAGAAAGGAGTGTGTTGATGCACTACCCCATAAAAGTACCCAAGCAATTGCTCGCGCATAGCCTGTGTTTGGTGATTACGATGATCAGCATGACAGCCTGCGCGGCTAGCCCAGATGAAAAAATAACACCGTCACAGTCGCCGCCGTCTGACCCTAACTCAGCACCCGATGGACCCTCAGCAGCAGTACAGTTTGACAAGATCCAGCAAACCCTCGGGCAGATGAATAACACGTTGAATAAAGCGCGCTCGGATGCACCCAGCGCCAAGGTGCCAGTGGCGAATGCGCCAGCACCCAAGGTAGCGAACAATGCCATGGAAATGACAAGCGATACACCTCAATCCCCATCCTCTATGTCCAAGGGTAAAATGATGAAATCGATGCCTTCCAATAAAACACCCGCCAAGAGGGGAATGGGTATGTGCAAAGGGATGATGTGCAAGAAGATGATGATGGGCATGTCGATGATGGGCCAGCCGCCTGCTGCTAAAGCGACTTCACTGCAAGCCGGCGATCCGTTGCCGGGTTATCCAAATGCGCCTCACCTCTATCATTTGGGCGAAGCGGATTTTTTTCTTGATCATGCGCAGCGCCTCTCTCTATCTCCTGAGCAGAACGCGTCACTGACGGCGATCAAAAACCGTTGGACGGGGCAAGAAAAGAACATCGATGCACAGATTTCACGCCAGGAACAGGCGCTTTGGCAGGCCACCGCAAAAGGACAGCCCGACAGTGTGGACATCCATAAAAAAGTGGCCGATATCGAAGCGTTAAACAGCCGGCTCAGGTTAGCGTTTATTACCAGCGTGGGTAAGGCCGTGGCTGTGCTGACACCGGAACAAGTGGCAGTATTGATGCAAGCAGAGCAGTCCCGATGAGTGTGACGATAAAGGCACAGCAGCCGGCGATGTTGCCGTTAAAACATCTGTATACAGACCTGTGGGCACTCATACCGGTGTGCCTGGTCGGGGTTTTTTTAAGCTTGCCGGTGCACGCTCAGTTGTCGGACGAAGAGCATCAAAGCCACCATCCGGACATTTATGGCGAAAAGCCGCCCCAGGCCAACCAAGCCCAACAGACTAACAGCGCTGCACCTAATGCACCACAGTCAGAAGGCATGGGGAGCGGCATGGGCAAAGGCATGGGAAAAATGATGGATACCATGATGGAAAAAATGGGGGCACCAAAACCCAAGGATCTGTATCCCTCGTTGATGCGCCTACCGGATTTGCCCGCCGAGCAGCGTGATAAGGTCGAAGGCGATGCACAGCGACGCATGGTAGAGGGCACCGTGATCATGCAGCAAGGGTTCGGTGCGCTGAGTCAGGCGAATGCGCGGCAAGATTTTGCGCTAATGCAGTTAGCGGTGAGCGATATTGAACAAGGGCTGGCGCAATACGACAGTGGGTTGGCGGCCAAACGGGCGTTGGCAGAGGGGCAAGCGCCTAGAAATGTCGCCCTGCAATGGTTCAAACGCGAAATGAATTTGCTGCCAACCCTTTCCAATGATGAGCCGTATTTTTTTATGGGGATGTCACCACTGCACACAAGCGTTATGATGATTTTGTTGTTGTTTGCTGCACTGATGATATGGATGTATCTGTTTAAAATGCGACGGGCAGCAGCACTATTGGAGGAGTTACGCCACCGCCCTGTGGTACCCATACCACCTGAACAACGTGTGCCAACACCGCCCGTTAACCCGTCTATTGAGGAAGCACCGGCCAGCGATTTGGCGACAACCCCGTTGGTGACACCCACCAAGGGCAAACGGTATACAGGGCGATTAAAGGTCGTCGGTATTTTTTCCGAAACACATGACGTGAAAACATTCAGGTTAGCGATGCCCACTGGGGAGCCGTTGCCGTTTACCTACGAACCGGGCCAGTTTCTGACGTTTACCTTGACGATCCCGGAGCAGGGTAAGCCGGTTAAGCGCTCCTACACCATTGCTTCCTCACCCACACAGCGTGATCACATCGAATTGACCATCAAACGGGAAGATCAGGGTCTAGTGTCGCGGTATATGCACGATACGGTGGTGTTGAGTGACCTATTGGATGTGAAAGTACCGAGCGGCCGATTTTATTTCAATGGCAGCGATACCGATAATGTTGTTTTGATCTCAGGTGGTGTGGGAATTACGCCAATGATGAGTGCAGTACGTTACTTGACGGATCAGTGTTGGCCCGGCGCGATTTACTTTCTGTTTTGTGCTCGTACCAATAATGATTTTATTTTCCAGCAAGAGCTAACGTATTTGCAAGCACGACACAAAAACTTGCACGTCCTTGTGAGCATGACACGAGCGGAGGGTACCAGTTGGATGGGGCCGCAGGGCCGCTTTACACCGCAACTCATTAATGATTTTGTGCCGGATATTGTGTCAAAGGAAATTCATATTTGCGGTCCTCAACCGATGATGGATGGTGTGACGTCGATGCTGAAGGAATTAGGCGTTCCCGAAATGCTCATCAAAACCGAAGCATTCGGTGCTGCCCCGGTCGCGAAAAAATCATCGCCCTCTGCGTCGACAGCCACTGCACCGTCGTCTGATACGGCAATCACAGCGCATTTTTTGACTTCACAAAAAACCGCCACAATGACGGCCGATGAAACGGTGCTGGAAGCAGCCGAGGCGGTGGATATTGACATTGAGAATTCATGCCGCGCCGGCAGTTGCGGCAGTTGCATGGTCAAGCTGGTGTCGGGCAATGTAGAGATGGACGTTGATGACGGATTAGAGGAAGAAGACAAGGTTCAGGGGTATATTTTGGCCTGTCAAGCCATCCCTTCCACTGATATTGAGGTGGAGGCGTAACGGTATGAATACGCAAGAACGTCACCTCGTCACCGGCTTATTGGTGTTAATGCTACTACTCTGGGCGGGGTTTGTTTGGCACCGTGATCCGGCGTTTCCAGGCAGTTTTACCGGCGGCATGCTTGGTATTGCCGCTGCGGCGTTTATGTTTGTGCCCTTTGTGTATCTGGTGATCAAACGCATCAAACCGCTAAAAAAATGGGTTACCCGCCGCGTGTCGATGCCCAAACTTTTGTTGTGGCATATCTATGCCGGGATCATTGGTCCGATCCTGGGACTACTGCACAGTGCGCATCGCTTTGACAGCACTGTGGGTATCGCGTTGATCTTACTGATGTTCATTGTGGTGATCAGCGGGTTTGTCGGGCGCTATTTGCTAGGCCACATCTCGTCGGGTATTCGCGCAAAAACAGTGTTAAGGAATGATTTGTACCAGGAATTTCAGCAGGCCTCTTCAACGCTGTGTGATCAAGATCAGTGCGATCACGTTACGCGCCTGACCAACACACACCCGTCGTTATTGCCGGCGATGAGCCTGGCGGGATGGCATGAGCGGTCAATAGGGGATAGCCCTGCCGAAAAAATACCCCGTTTAGTGGATGCGCTTTCTGATATTGATTACAGCATCGCGATGCACGATATCATCAAGCGATGGTTTAAACGCTGGCTGAAATTTCATATCGTTATCTCCTGCACGCTGTATGCGCTGTTGATTTTTCATATTGCGGCTGAAATCTATTTTGGATTGAGGTGGCTATGAAGACAACACTATTGCTCGTGGTCGGTATTGGCGTGGTTGTTGCGCTGTTGAGTCACTATCTCCATTCACCGGAAGTAATGGCGGACATTGGCTGGGAACAAACCGTAGTACCTGGCAAGCTCAGTACTGCTCATGCGTTTTTAGACGACAACTGCGAAGCCTGCCACACACCGGTTCAGGGCATCGTGCGTGACAATTGTGTGGTGTGTCACGCCAATGATACCCACATTTTGCAGCGTCAACCCACCGCTTTTCATGCGGACATTAATGAGTGTGCAGTTTGTCATACAGAGCACCAGGGCCGCGAGTCCAAGATTTCAACGATGGATCATTCTGCACTGGCCACCATAGGACTGGATACGTTGGGGCAGTTCAAAGACCCCAATCATGAAGGCGTTATTGCAAAAGCGTTTCTTGAAGATTTGCTGGACTCGGGCAGAAGGCCAGGCCCATTGTTCGTACACCCTGATGTGTTGGCGCAAGAAGCCCTGTTGAATTGCAGTACCTGTCACGCCAATGATGATCGGCACTTGACCCTGTTTGGTCAGGACTGCGTGCAATGCCATCGTACCGATCAGTGGTCATTGCCGGAGTTTTTGCATCCCTCTAACCAGTCCCGTGATTGTAATCAGTGTCACGAAGCGCCGCCCAGCCATTATATGCAGCATTTTAAGATGATTTCAGCCAAGGTGGCCGGCGAACCCCACGCGCCCGTTGAACAGTGTTTTGCCTGCCATCAAAGCACGTCCTGGAACGATATCAAACGCGCTGGCTGGTACAAGCACCACTAACACAAGGAACGATGTATGGCTCTTAACAGTATTGCCCTCGGTGTGACCTTTTTGATTGGGGTAATGTTATTTCACCGGCGGATGATTGGGTCATCACAATGGCGTGCCACCGTCACGCCGCTGGCGTCGATTATTGGCAGCGGCTTTTTGATTATCGCACCGTTGTTGCATTCTGTGATGGGAAAATGGGCGTTACTGGGTATCGCGGGGCTATCCATTTTTGCCTATGGGCTGGGGTGGATTATTCGCTATAACATTGTCAATGCCGAACCGGCCCTGCAACGTGAAAAACAGGGCGTCATCGCGTGTCTGGAGCAGGCCGCCCAATGGAGTTTAGGGGTCGCGTTTGCGATCTCCGTGGCGTTCTACCTCAGCTTATTCATTGCTTTTATGTTTGATCGGATCGGCATCGTTGATGTTACTGCCTCAAAGTGGGCAACCACCGGGTTGTTGATGAGTATTATGGGCATTGCCTGGTGGCGCGGTGCACGCGGACTCGAATCGATAGAGCTGTTCGCGGTCTCGATCAAACTGGCCATCATCCTGGGGGTACTGGCCGCCTTGCTGGCCTATGATGTGCAATCCGGCACCACCTGGTTTGCCCACGACCCGATCGCTGACTTTACTATCGCACAGACGCTGGCGATGTTGGCCGGGATGTTAATGGTCACCCAAGGGTTTGAAACGGCCCGTTTTATGGGGGGGCAATATTCTGTAAGGCAGCGTGTAAACGCAGTCAAGTACTCCCAATGGATAGCGATTGCCTTGTACGTCACGTTTATCGGGCTTACCTGTCCTATCTTTTTGACCTATCCCATTGTTGAACTCAATGAAACAACCATCAGCGAGACGCTGGGCCAGGTGGTGTGGGTATTGCCCCTGTTACTGTTAGTCGCCGCCACGGCGAGTCAACTCAGCGCTGCCCTGGCGGATACGATTGGTGGCGGCGGCCTGTTGAAGGAACTGGTCAAGCTCCGCTTATCGACCAACGTGTATTACATGCTGATCATTGTGTTGGCGTTGATTCTGGTCTGGGTCGCCAATGTCTTTGAAATCATCAACTTCGCCTCCAAAGGCTTTGCCCTGTATTACCTGATCCAGGTGTTGATTGCATTGATACTGATGATCAGACAACCCCAGCACAGCGCCTGGAAAGGCTTGATGTTACTGGTGGGTGGTGTGATGGCCGGGCTGTTGGTCTTTGTTATCGGCTGGTCGATACCGGCCCCTCACAGTTGAGCGTAGGAGCCCTGAATGGAGATGACAGCTAACGAAAAACCGACTGGTCAAACCCAGAAAAAGGAGAGCGGTTCGCAAGAAGCAATGCAGTATAACGGCATAATCACCATCATTGGTGTGGGTAATCTGTTGCTCAGTGACGAAGGGGTGGGCGTGCATGTGGTGCGAAGTTTGACCGAGCAACTGGAGCACGACCAGCGGATCACGTGTATTGATGCGGGCACGCTGAGTTATGAATTACTGGAGTGGGTAGCGACGGCAGACGCCGTGTTATTAATCGACGCGGCTCAACTGGATGCACCCGCTGGCACAGTCGCGCAGTTTACCGATCACCAGGTGGAAGCGCATTTTGCGTTGGCGTCCTCCCAAACCGTCCATCAAATCAGCGTGCGTGATGTGCTGAATACGGCGCGCATTTTGTATCAGCGTCCCCGGCACTGGACCCTGATCGGGATTCAGCCGAGCATCATGACCTGGGGCGACACGCTGAGTGAACCGGTCACGCAAAACCTGCCTACGGTTTTTGCCGCTATCGCAGATACCTTACGGCATTGGGGTGTTGAAGTAGAAGATACTCTACATCCATCTTGCCACTTTTCAGGAGTAGAACAGTGACTCTGGATACAGACATTATTTTCACTACAGAACAACAGAAAACCACAGGTAATGTGTTGCCCCTACTGCACGAAATTCGCCACGCACTTGATACGTTAGTCGATGAAAAAAAACCTACAATCATCGACCTGCGGCGCATTCCCCTTAGTGCAGACGACGAAGAAAAGCTTGAGACCTTTTTAGGGACAGGCGAGGTAAGAGCAGAAATAAGTGCATTGGGGCCAACCGTCTTGCAAGAAACACTGTATTCAGGTGTGTGGATTGAGACTCACTACAACGAGCATGACGAGGTGATGGGAAAATTTATCACCATCGCCACGGCGCCACACATACTGCTGGCGCAAGACAGTGATATGGAAGCCGGGTTGACGCGCTTGACTCATGACCTGGACACACCTTTACCCTCAACAGGAGGATCATCACCTGATGATCCTCCTGTTGAACAACGTTAGGAGTTCTGCATGTCTTCTTCAATCTCGCTGGGCGAACGTTTATCGCAACAAGGGGTTAGCCGCCGAACCTTTGTTAAATTTTGTGCGACGACGGCTTCGTTACTCGCGCTGCCACAAACGGCGGTGCCGCAAATGGTAGCAGCACTCAGTGCCGCCAGACGTCCATCGGTGATCTGGTTGCCGTTTCAGGAATGCACCGGGTGTACAGAGGCGATATTACGCTCCCACGCACCCACCCTGGAAAGCCTGATTTTTGACAGTATCTCGCTGGATTATCAGCACACCATTATGGCGGCGGCGGGCGATCAAGCCGAACGCTCACGCCATGATGCCATGCGTGACAACAAAGGGCAGTACCTGCTATTAGTTGATGGATCAGTGCCGCTTGGGAATAAAGGGTATTCCACCATTAGTGGGCAAAGCAATGTTGACATGTTAGTGGAAAGCGCCAAAGATGCTGCTGCTATTGTTGCCATTGGTACCTGTGCCTCGTTTGGCGGCATTCCCAAAGCGAACCCTAATCCAACCGGCGCGGTCTCGGTCAGCAATATCATCACTGATAAGCCGATCATCAATGTCTCGGGTTGCCCCCCCTTGCCAATTGCCATCACGGCTGTGTTGGCCCACTACCTGACCTTTAATACGCTACCAGCGTTGGATTCTCTTAACCGACCGCTGGCTTTTTTTGGGGATACTATCCACGACCGGTGTTACCGACGCCCTTTCTTTGAACAGCGAAAATTTGCCAAATCCTTTGATGACGAAGGCGCTAAAAATGGTTGGTGTTTGTTTGAGCTTGGCTGTAAAGGCCCGGAAACTTATAACGCCTGTGCCACGGTGAAATGGAACCAGGGCACCAGTTTCCCCATAGAATCCGGTCATCCTTGCCTGGGCTGTTCAGAACCGGATTTTTGGGATCACGGCAGTTTTTATCAATCACTCTTTCCGTGGGAGCGTTATAAAGCCAAACCGGGGGCAGGCAAAGGTGGGCCCAATCATTGAATATTGACATTAACTGGCAGGAACATGAGCGATGAGTGAACAAAAAAGTACTGATCGACTGGTGGTTGATCCCATCACGCGGATTGAGGGACATTTGCGCATAGAAGCGGAAATGGACGGCAATACGATTAAACAGGCGTATTCATCAGGCACCTCGGTGCGAGGTATTGAACGGATTTTACAAGGTCGCGACCCGCGCGATGCATGGGCCTTTGCGCAGCGCATTTGTGGTGTGTGTACCCTGGTTCACGGTATGGCCTCCATTCGCGGTGTTGAGCATGCGATACGGTCGGCCTGGCAATCTAACGCGCCGTTAGGGGTTGCGACCGGCAAGCATGGTCCACCAGGCCAGTCGCCTATGGCCGCATCCGGTCCTGACGGAATGTCGATGCCGCACCCGGCAATGGGACGAGGGCCGAACAAAAGTGGGATGAAACACGGCCCACCCCAAGGGCGTGGCCATGCGAAGGCCTCAAGCGCGGCACCTGCGGACATGGCCATACCGCCCAACGCGCAGTTGATCCGCAACCTGATGATTGGCACGCAATTTGTGCATGATCATGTGATGCATTTTTATCACCTGCATGCACTGGATTGGGTGGATGTATTGTCGGCACTCAAAGCTGACCCCACAAAAACCGCCGCGTTAGCGGGTTCACTCAGTCGTTATCCGCGTTCATCGCCCGGCTATTTTTGCGATATGCAAACCAAACTCAAGGTGTTTGCTGAGTCTGGCCAGCTGGGTATTTTTGGTAATGCCTATTGGGGGCATCCAGGTTACAAGCTGCCCCCGGAGGTCAATTTGATGGCACTGGCGCACTATCTCGATGCGCTGTCATGGCAGCGGGATGTCGTCAAAGTGCATACGATATTCGGCGGAAAAAATCCCCATCCCAACTTTGTGGTCGGGGGCGTGCCATGCCCCATCAATCTGGACGCCGATACGGGGATCAATACGCGTCGACTGGCACAATTGCAAGAAGCAATCACATCGATGCGTACCTTTGTCGATCAGGTATATCTGCCCGATATACTAGCGATTGCAGGCTATTACAAAGAGTGGGGTAGCCGGGGAGAGGGGTTAGGGAATTTTCTTACCGTAGGGGATTTACCGTCGAACGGTATGGATGACCCGTCGTCGTTTTTGTTCCCCCGTGGGGTGATCTTAAACCGCGATTTAAGTCGTGTGTATGACGTTGATTTGACCGATCCCACCGAAATACAAGAGTTTGTCTCTCACTCCTGGTATGACTACCGCGGTGGCAAACAGCAGGGGTTGCACCCCTGGTCAGGCGAAACGGACCTCAATTATTCGGGCCCTGCGCCGCCGTACAAACACCTGGATGTGGATAACAGTTATTCGTGGCTAAAGAGTCCCCGTTGGCGCGGCAAGCCGATGGAGGTGGGTCCCTTGGCTCGGGTACTGATGATGTATGCCACCGGCGATGCGCAGGCCAGAGAATTGGTTGATAGCTCGCTAAGCCTGCTGAAGCTGGATCAACGTGCGCTGTTTTCAACTTTGGGGCGAACCTTGGCTCGTGCGTTAGAAACGAAAATCCTGTGTGACAATCTGCAGAGCTGGTATGACCGTTTGGTCGCCAACATTAAACAGGGTGATACCCGTACCTTCAATGAGCGGTATTTTGATCCCGCCTATTGGCCTAAGGAAGGCAAAGGTATTGGCATCATGGAAGCCCCACGTGGGGCACTCGGTCATTGGATCGTGATGAAAGACGGCCTGATCGATAATTACCAATGCGTCGTGCCAACCACATGGAATGCAGGGCCGCGTGACCCCAACGGGCAGACGGGAGCCTATGAGGCTGCGTTGCAAGATAACCATACCTTGGTCGATCAAGCACAGCCGCTCGAAATTTTACGTACCTTGCACAGTTTTGATCCGTGTTTAGCGTGTGCGGTTCACCTGATGGACACACACGGCAATGAGCAACTAAAAGTCAAAATCCGATGAATTTCGCGTCCCAAAAACAGCGTTTTGGAGAATGAAATGGACAAAATTGCGACCAGTCGACGGGCACGAAAAAGCCTTGGTCGTCTCTATCTATTACTAGGTATCAGCGGTCTGTCGCCGGCTGTGTTTGCGCATGCTGGCCCTGTAGGCGAACACATTCATTATGCAGGGGCGGCGCTTCACACTTTAGTGCTGATAGCGCTCGCTGTGGCAACACTTGTGTCGACGGGTCTGTACTTAACCCGTAAAAGAACACCGTAGGGGAATGCGATGTGCTTGTCCATTCCCATGCAAATCGTCAACATTAACGGGTTAACCGCGCTGTGTACTGCCAAAGGTGTCAATCGTTCAGTCAGCCTGTTTTTGCTGCAAGATACGCCGTTGGTAGAAGGTGACTATGTCATGGTGCATGTGGGTTATGCGCTTGAGCGTATTTCCCTGGAAGACGCCCAGGTCACCTGGGCATTACTGGATGATATGGTTTCAGCAGATGCATGAGTTCAGTATTTGCCAGAGCGTGCTTGAGCAAGTTGAACAGATGACCCGGCGCCATCATGCCCGGCGCGCGACACGTATCATACTCAGTGTGGGCCCGCTGTCCGGGGTGGTTGACACACTGCTACAGCGGGCCTTTGACGTATTACGCCTAGGCAGTGTGGCTGAAACGGCTGTTCTGGATATCCACACACCAGCAGTCGTTGTGGCGTGCCCGTCGTGTAAAAAAGAGTCCCGCGTACCGACTAACCGTTTAGTCTGCCCAAACTGCCAACAGTGGCAAACAACGTTGGTCAGCGGTGATGAGCTGATGTTATTGCGAATTGAATTTGCCGCTAACACCTTGTCTGTCAATAGTCATTCTGTGGAGAACGAACATGTGTAACACCTGTGGTTGTGATGGCAACGAACATCAGCACAAACATCATGCGCCTTCAGCATCGGTTCCGGAGAGTGCGGAGTTGTACACCGCTATCCTGCAACCTGACGAGGTCGTAGCAGCCAGGAATCGGCAACAGTTCGAGCATCACCGTGTGCTCGTAGTGAATCTGATGTCGTCGCCGGGCAGCGGCAAAACCCAGCTGATCGAACAGACTATCCAGACACTGAACGATGAAATTACAATCGCCGTTATTGAAGGGGACCTTGACACCGAAAACGATGCCCTGCGCATTCGTCGCCATGGTGTTCAAGCTGAGCAAATCACGACCGGCACTGCTTGCCACCTGGATGCGGCGATGATTGAAACTGTATTACCGAGGTTCTCTCTCGATACCATTGATATTCTCTTTATTGAAAATGTCGGTAATTTAATTTGCCCGGCCTGTTTTGATCTGGGCCAGGATGTCAATGTGGTGTTGTTATCGGTACCCGAAGGGGATGATAAGCCGGAAAAATACCCGGTCATGTTTCGCGCCGCCGATCTGATGCTGATCACCAAAACGGACTACCTGCCCGTCGCGACGGCATTTTCAATCCACCGGGCGACGCAGTCATTTCGAAACGTAGGTGGTCGAGCCCCAGTGCAGGAACTGGCGGCGCCGCTGGATAGAGGGGTGTCAGCATGGATTGACTGGCTATTGAGCGCCTATGCACAGAAATTCACTGAACTATCCACCCCATCACTCTCGGAGACCGCTGATGCGCCGCCAAAGTGTTGAAACATTAATAGCAGGGCTTGATGCGATGCATCCCGAGCGCCCCTTTCGGGTAATGAATGTCTGTGGTGGACATGAACGGACTATCACCCAGGCAGGGCTGCGCAGCCTCTTGGACAAGCATATCGAACTGATTCCCGGGCCGGGATGCCCGGTATGCATTTGTCCCGAAGAGGACATTGCGCAAGCGATCCACCTGGCCCTGAATGAACAGGTTATCCTGCTGAGTTTTGGCGATATGTTGCGGGTACCCGTTTTTTCACACACCGATGGGCCACGGTCATTGTTAGCAGCAAGAGGCCAAGGGGCGGATGTCCGACCGGTGGCAAGCCCGCTGGATGCGGTGGCCATCGCACGTGCGAACGTCACACAACAGGTCGTGTTTTTTGCCGCAGGGTTTGAAACGACCATGGCACCGGTGGCGGCGATGGTGGCCGAAGGTGTGCCGGATAACTTAACCGTGTTGCTGTCGGGTCGATTAACCTGGCCTGCGGTCGCCATGCTGTTGAGCAATGACGAACAGGCCTTCGACGCACTGATTGCGCCGGGGCACGTTGCCACGATCATGGGCTCGGACGAATGGGCTTTTGTAGCCGAACAGCATGGGCTGCCCACAGCCATTGCCGGCTTTCATGGTGAAAGTGTGCTTGCGGCACTGCAATGTCTCTTGCAACAACGCTCTGACAATCGCGCACAGCTAGTGAATTGTTACCCCGAAGTGGTAAAACCGCAGGGCAATACCCAAGCGCAGCAATTACTGCGTGAAGTGATGGTGGTATCAGCGGCGAACTGGCGGGGGATTGGTGTCGTGGAGGACTCTGGATTTACCCTGCGCCCTGAATTCGCCACTGTTAATGCCCGTGTGCGGTTTTCCGAACTCACTGACCAAAGCAGTTTTACCCCGTTAGCTCCTCCGGCAGAGGCGCGCTGCGCTGATGTGGTACTGGGACGGTTATACCCGGATCAATGCCCGCTATTTGGCAACGAGTGTACGCCCAGGCACCCGATTGGCCCTTGTATGGTCTCGGATGAGGGAGCTTGCCGGATATGGATGAGTAGTGGCATGCGCAGTGTTGATGAGTCCAAGCCAACACCGGAAGGGGTTTAACGTGACGTTGCAAACCATCGTGTCACCGCTGATCCCTCAGCCTGCTGATAGTGCGGCTCAATTGGCATGTTTTATGGGTATCGTACAGGGGGTAGGGTTTCGGCCGTTTGTGTATCGTCTGGCCATTGGCTACGGGTTGACCGGGTGGGTGCAAAATCGGGTGGGCGCTGTCTATGTCCATGTCGAGGGTGATCGTGCTTGTCTGAACACGTTTTTTCAAGAAATTGTCGTTAACGCGCCAGGTCATGCGTCACCCTTGCTGCACACGCTTCAGGACGTACCAGTTCGTCATTATGACAACTTTGCGGTGTTGAGAAGCGCGAGTGAATCCCATGGCCCCATTACTGTGCCTCAGGATACCTACCTGTGCACCGCTTGTATTAGCGAGTTCAACACGCCTGAAAATCCGCGTTATCAGTATCCTTTTATTAACTGTAGTCATTGTGGTCCGCGTTATTCCATTATTACCGAGATGCCTTATGACCGATCCAATACGTCAATGACCGCTTTTTCCCTGTGTACACGTTGTGAGGCCGAATACAGTGACCCGACTAATCGCCGTTTTCATGCTGAACCCATTGCCTGTCCGACCTGTGGTCCGAAGCTAACGGTCAAGGATCATACTGGCCATGATCTTGGTGTGGAAAGCACATCGGTGGTGTCTTTTATCGCTGAACAACTCACCGCTGGTGCCATTGTCGCGATGAAAAGTGTTGGCGGCTACCATTTATTGTGTGATGCCACCAATGACACGGTCGTGAGGCAATTGCGTTTGAAAAAAAACAGATTGCATAAGCCGTTTGCTGTGATGTATCCCGAGCCACAGGGCAACGCTGTCTCTACGATGTTGGCATCCGATGTCTCGTTTACTGACGACGAGTGGCGCACACTTTGCAGCGATAGCCGTCCCGTCGTCCTGTTGCCTAAACGGGCATCATCACTACTTGCTGACGATGTAGCGCCAGCGCTTGCCTGCCACGGCGTTATGCTGCCTTGCAGTGCACTGCACCGATCGGTGTTGGATATGGTTAACCGTCCCCTTATCGCGACCTCTGCCAATCTTAGCGGTGAGCCAGTCGTTATCAATGAGCAAGCGGCGCACAAAAAGCTGCGTGGCATTGCCGATTATTATGTGCATCACGATCGCCCGATAGTGCGGCCTCTTGATGACAGCGTAATAAAAACGTCAGCCGGTGCATTGCGCCTAATACGGATTGGGCGGGGAATCGCTCCTCTGGAATTGACCTTGCCGGTGGCCATTGACCGGCCAACGATCGCCGTCGGTGCACACCAGAAAAATACGGTATCGCTCGCCTGGAATGACCGCTTGGTGGTATCGCCACACATAGGTGATTTGACGTCAGTGGCCAGTCAACAGCTGTTTGATGAAACCATTACCGATCTGCAGCGATTGTATGGAGTCTGTGCTGAAGTGGTGGTTTGCGATAAGCATTCCGGCTATGCCTCCACTCGATGGGCGGAATGCTCTGGCCTGGACGTAATGCGTGTCCAGCATCATGAGGCTCATGCATCGGCCTGGGCATTTGAATACGGCGTGACCGAGGCCAGTGTTGTATTTGTTTGGGATGGTGTTGGGCTGGGTAACGACGGTCATTTGTGGGGAGGCGAAGTGTTTTATGGTACTCCCGGACACTGGAGAAGAATGGTCTCCTTCAAACCTTTTACACTTCAAGGCGCTGAGCAAGCAGGGCGAGCGCCATGGCGAAGTGCAGCGGCGTTATGTTGGCAGGAAGGTGTGTTGTGGCCGGGGTTGGAACACTGCGATCCTGATGGATGGGTGCACCATGCCTGGCAACAGTCTATTATTAACCCGGCAATCAAATAGATATCAGGCGGCATAGCG
>TARA_R110002049_G_scaffold135808_4_pt1 | contig 22521 bp, 29 predicted proteins | sample TARA_R110002049 | Tara Oceans TARA_R110002049 (sample SAMEA4396941) | marine metagenome | biome: Polar Biome; feature: [SRF] surface water layer (ENVO:00010504); material: water (ENVO:00002006), including particulate matter (ENVO:01000060) such as... | depth 5 m
CAGCGATGTAGTCAGGAAGAAAGCTGGCTTTGTTTGCGAACACTGCAACAAGGCTGGGGCCAGGATGGAATGCGCCCATATCTACGGGAGAGCAGCTAAGTCTGTACGCTGGTCAATTGACAACGCACTGTGCCTTTGTCACTACTGCCACATGAAATTTACCGCTAACCCCTTTGAGTTCACTGCGTTTTGCGTGGATAAGTTTGGTGCTGGACACATGGAGATGCTTCGAGAGAAGTGGAATGTCTTGATGCCCACGAACAAGAAACTACGGGCTGAGATAGCCAAACACTACAGGGAAGAGCATAAGAAGATGGACGCAGATGAAAACTACGAACCAATATCGTATAATTGACACCTAAAAATTGGAGACTGTTATGTCTACTGGATTTATAGCTGAGTTAATTAGGAAGTGTGACCACAATGGACTGCCTGAACACAAGCAGACACTGTTTAACATCATCGAATCTGTGCTGTATCTGGATGCCAAGCAAGCTGATGCCAGAGAACAGCTAGACCAACTGTGGTCTGACCTAGAGGCAGAGATAGAGTTACTAAGTGAACCGCCAGATGAAGAACAATTAGGTTTGCTTAACCCTAAATTTGATGTAGACTAAATGCGTGTAATCAATTCCGGTTACATATAACGTTAATCGTTTTTATCGTTAGATCGGCTTTTCCTCCTTGGCCCTAGCTTATGCTGGGGTCTTTTTTTTGGTATAATCACGGGATGGAAAAGAAGAGTCTACTCAAGCGTATCGGGGTCTCTGGCTACAACAAGCCAAAGCGCACACCCAGCCACCCTACTAAGTCTCACGTTGTTGTGGCTAAGTCAGGGAGTCAGGTAAAGACTATACGCTATGGTCAGCAAGGTGTGTCTGGTGCAGGTGCTAATCCTAAGACTGCTGCACAAAAGGCCAGACGCAAATCATTCAAAGCTCGTCATGCAAAGAACATTGCTAAAGGTAAGATGTCAGCAGCATACTGGGCCAACAAGAGTAAATGGTAGGAGAATAGAATGCCACAAGGTAAGGGTACATACGGTAGTAAAGTTGGACGGCCCAAGAAAACAGTAGCTAAACGCGCACGATCTATGCCACTGACCGAAAAGCAAGCTAAGGCCGCTATACAGGCTTTGCGAGATGATGCTGGCAAAAAAAAATACCGCAAGAAAAAATCTATGTTGAAGAAATAATGAAAGGTCTATACGCAAACATACATGCTAAACGTAAGCGCATTGCAGCAGGGTCTGGAGAGAAGATGCGTAAACCTGGTGCTGCTGGTGCCCCTACAGCTAAGGCATTTAAGCGATCAAAGAAAACCGCTAAGAGTTTGATGCGTTAAAAAAGAAAAAGAAACCGCTGCTTTAATAGCACCAGATAACAGGCATTGTATCTCTGGTGTCCACATGGATGAACGTCTTAGCTACACCTATACCATTAAATCCCATTGAGTGCGCGTGTTTGATGATCTCGTAGGCTTCGTTACCGTTGTTAATCTTAATGTCCGCAGCGATGCCCTGAGCGTGAGTACCTGGCTTGGCCTTTCGCGCCTCAAGACTATGGGACGGATCGCGGTAACCCGAGCTAATAATGAATGGGAAGCCGCAAACGTGGCGTAGTGAGTCGAGCGCCCACAGGAATTTATCTGACATCTCATTGTTACCAGTCTCCTGACAATCAAAGTCTGACCGCTTAAAGTATCTCATTTCTCTCGCTGTACGCCCTTGGCCTTCTCTACTGTACGCATAGCACCTAGCCCTAGCATACCCATTAGTACAGGCATCATCTCAGACAAAGCAATCAAGGGTATAGTAACGTCTGACTCAGCTAATGCCAAACCAAAGTTAGCCATAGGTATTAGGATGAAGTTACCGGCCATACCGAATGCACATATCCAACCTACTGCTGGTCGCCACCCTGCGACAAACATGTTCTTGTGGGCAGCTTCGACCTTATTAACTTCCAGTTGTCCTTTAGCCAGTTCTTGAGCGTGTCGCTCTGCCATCGTAGATATTTCGTGAGCCAGTGCATTCTTCGCATCCTTATCTTCTATGAATTTGTCTAGTAACCCTGAGACTGGGCCTATCAGTGCTTGCAACATATTATTGTATCCACTTAGTTACTGCGAATATGGAGATGATCATCGGATACATCATCCACAACATGCGCTCTAGCTTATCAAACCTATGTTTGCCATCATCTAATCTCTTCTCAATGTTGGCGTATCTAATAGCGCATTCTTTCTCATGTGCTTCCATTCGAGTGATAGTATCTTCGGTCATGTTAGAATCCATAATGATATATAGCAGCAAGCACTGCAACCAGCAGCACTACACCAACCGTGTGTTTGATTAAGTCTTCCTTCTTAGACTGTTGCCTAAGAGTCGCTAGTCGCTGCTTCTCTAGCTTCGCCTTGTGTTCACTGAGAGATCGATGCTGAATGGCAAGCATATCCCTCCACACTTCCCTTGGCGTTATCTTCTTTAGTTCCTTCTCACGCTCCCTGATTGCGTTCTTAGCCCATGCTAACTCTAGGGCATCCTCTTGTGTCAGTACATGATCACCAGTCTTAGTAGCTTCCTCAATAGTCTCAACAGCAGCCTTACTCTCAGTGAGAGAAGTGAACAGTCCAGACAAATCAGATAGGTGTGACCCTGACTCCTTAACTGTTTTGATCCCTGCGTTAAGAGTCTTGAGGACACCTACTACTGCGGTAATCTCAGCAATCATTCAACTGCTACCCACTTGCCTGCATCCTCATCCCAATCGTATAATTTATCGTCATCAGGTTTTGCTGTTGGAGCCTCCCAAAGACATGTGTCTTCGTTAAGCGTCCAGCTTGCGTAAGGCTTTGGAGGAATAAAAGCATCGCTCTCATCATCATATGTGTAGCCAATGCCAGCATAGTTTTTGCGTAGGGGAGTTTCACCATTTGCGTGAACTCCACCTTGAGTGTTGTATGATGTCTGCACCCACTGACCTTCAAGACCATTAACCCACTGTTGATCTGCAACGATTACAGTTTCAACAATACCTTCTACTACTTTTGCGTAATGTGCCATAAAATAATCCTTATCAACTGCTGGTAACAAAAGTACCTGAAGAGGTAAATGTGTGGAAGGTAGTACCTCCTGAAGATGTCACCGTGCCGCCAGTAGCGACTTGCGGCCCAGCATAAGAAATCTGCACAACGCCTGAACCGCCACTCCAGCCAGCTTGATTAAACCCGCCACCGCCACCACCGCCTGTGTTTGGCGATCCTCCACCACCATTATAGACTGTACTTCCTTGACGACGTGTTCCATTACCACCGCCATTTTTACCATCGCCTCGCGTGGCGCTTGTGTTAGAGAAAGCAATACCACCACCACCACCAGCTATCTGTGATCCTGTAAGGGGGTAAGCTCCAGCACCCCCATCACCTCCATTGGTAAAACCGTTTCCAGCATTGGTTCCATTAACACCCGCAGAACCTTTACCGCCACCGCCACCGCAACCATATTGGCCGCCAAAATTTTGTTGCGAGTTTCCTCCAGCATTACCTTGCCCAGAAGTCCCTGCGCCACCTGAACGATTTTCAGAACCTGCGCCACCACCAGAGCCACCGCTAAAGCCACTGCTGTTGCCTTTTCCCCCTTTACCTCCACCTAAAGAAGTTAAGGTAGATATTCCGCTTCCTGAAAGTACAGAGTTTGACCCATTATTACCTGTAGACGTATTGCCAGCACCGCCTGCGCCTACAGTAACTGTAAGAGTTACCCCTAGTTGCACTGTAATGTTAGTGACTGTTTGCATTCCCCCTGCACCACCGCCACCGCCAAGATCAAAGCCCCCTGAACCACCGCCAGCAACAACCATGTAATTGATTGCGTATGGAGCTAGGCCGCCACCACGACCAACAGCCTTGCCGATAGAGAAAGCACTTACATTTGCGCTAATCATTACAGCACCAGGGCGTGTATACCAGTGGCAGTAGTGCCTGTACTCAGGACTCGCTTGATAGAGCAGATCAGATAGAAGTTATTCGGTACAGCTACTGTGCGAGCTACACCATCTTTGTTGTGGAATGCGACGTTGCCCTCCCCCGTAATGTATAGGCCGATAGCAATGTTACCAGTACCTAAGTTATCTGAACCGTCAGCAGGAGTGACGGGAACCATATCGTAAACACTGCCATTTAACTGACCGCTTACACCTTCAAATGGATTAGACATTATAAAACCTCTTTAATTTATTTAGCGACCCAGCCAGTATCACTAGTGCCTGACTCTTTGATGTATAAAGTGGTACTAGAACCACCGTTATTTCTGTACCACACTGAACCTATGCCAGCGGTTACCGCACTCTCAGGTGTGCCTGCACCAGACCCCTCATAATGAATAGGGAATTTAGTGAAGTCTAACTGAGCTATGTTATCTGTACGATAGTTATCTTTAACTATTCCTGTACTAACCAGTGTTTCAGCAGTAGATGCTTGAGCAATCCAGTAATCTTTGTAGCTAGTCCCCACAACATTGGTGACTGTAAGTCCTTGCACTTGATACCAGCTAACAGCACCGCGAGATGACGCAGTATCTGTAGAACCTTTAGAGTCGTAAGTTTTAACATTATCAATACAAACATTACGGGAGTTAGTAGCCCACACAGCAGCTTGGTATGTCTCATAGAACATAGAGTTGTTTACTGTGATTGCCCTAGAGTCCTCTACACCTACCCCATTTCTCTTAGCGGTTCTAACAGTGGCATTATTGATTACTACATTACCTGCCTCATACATCTGAATACCATCTAGCTCAGATGTATCAGATACAATGTTGTTCAAGTTGATGTCATGTGTGCAGTATTTAACTACTGGAGTACCACCAGCATTACCAGCAGTAGCATCTTCAGAGATGTACTTAATTGTATTACCGCTAACGCTGTAGATAGGGAACGATCCGTTAAAGCCTGCAACACTAGCGCCAGACATGTTGATCCAGCCGTCAGCAGTAAACAGTGTGCCTGATATGGCAGTACCTAGATCAACTGTAACCATCCTGACTGTGATGTTAGATGTGCCAGTAGGTGCTACGTTAATTGTCTCGTCAGCAGCAGTAACGTCAGTGCCGCCACGGGTAAAGCTAATAGTGTTCTCTGCCCTGAAGCCATAACCACAGTTAATTGCACTACAGTTAGTCAGGTTAGTGTTTCTCTGTGGCGCATGTATTCTAAAGCCCATGTTAGAGCAGTCTTTAACAAAGCAGTTAGTTAGCTGTGCGCCAGTGTTATAGGCTAGAGTAATACCATTGCCAAAGTTGTTACCATCTGCACGACAGTTAGACATAGCTAACTCAGGGGCTAGACAGTAGAACCCGTTGTCGTAATCCCAGTTAAATGCGTTACAAGCATCAACAACCACCTGGAAGCCACCAATGTAGAAACATGTAGATGAAGTATTAACAGAACAACCACGCATATAGGTGTATGCAGAAGATATTAAGATACCTCTAGGTACCCCAGTATTACCGTTTACACTCCATGAGCGAGAGTTGTACACAGTACAGTCAAAGATAGAGTTCTGTAGCTGTGAGCTAAACCCTGTGCGAGTACCCTCAATAACAAACCCAGACCAACCATCTTTAAAGTAACAGTCTCTTATTCTTGATCGACTGGCATACTCAAAGTAGACACCGCCAACACCTTTGTTGGTAGCAGTAACTGCACCATCAGCAATAGGCGTAGATCGCTGTCCGTGGAATGCAATGTTCTCAACGTGCATCGAGTCATTACCAGCCGCGTTATCGTCAAAGTGCGCTTGGTTAACAAGGATAGATGTAGACATCGTACCAAGGGTGGTACCTGCACCACCTTCTTTTAAGATAGTGGCCTCAGTACCATCACCAAACAACCAAGTATTATCTTTAATTCTTAAAGAAGTGTTGATCAGGTAAGTACCAGCAGGGATGTAGATATGCCCCTGAAGGTCTAATGCTGACTGAATTGCAGCACTATCGTCAGTAACACCATCACCTTTAGCCCCATAGTCCCTTACGTTAATAATGTTTCTGGCAAAGTTCCCTAGCGTATCAGCCTTAACTGCACCCGTAGAATCAAATGCAAGCACCTTATTAGCCCTATTCTCGGCTTTAGGAAGAACCATGTTGATAGAGCTAGGGTCTTCATTAGGCCGCCTGATAGACGCATCTATCTCGGTTGTGCTTTGCTGCTCGGCAATCCACAATTTATTGAAGTCACCGTTAACATCCAGAGCTAGGAAGTCACCACTGTTCTGGTAGTTAGTAGTACGCGCTAATGCCATATCTAGGTAAATAGCTATCTTGTCACCAGTAGTAGCACCACTAGTTAACGTAACATTACCACCGTATGTGCCTACTCCACTCAGGGTGTAGTCATTGGAGCCGCCTAACGTCAAGGCTGTACCGTTCTTCAAGACTTTTATGTCACCATCGGCTAACGCGGTAAACGTGTACGGGAATACCGTCTGCCCACTTGTGGCAACATAATCGTTCCTAGTTGTTGCTGCTGTTACTGTCATTTCTGCACCCCAATAATTGTGCTAATTATACTACATACAAGGTTATAGATCACCGACTGCCTTCTCGACCTCATCAAACCCCTTGCGTAAATAAAATAGGTTCTGCAAAGGCACAAGCCTTCTTAGCGCCCTTATGTCTGAATCAGTCATTTCGCCCTCTGATGTGATAGCATTACTTGCTGCAATAGTGGTTGTTAACAGGCTACCGAATGTTGGCCCTAATGCAGACTCTGCTACTGATCGAGATACCTGTTTACTTGCTGGCGCATCAATGCCGAGTAGCGGCCTTAAACCTACAGAGTTACCAGATATTTTTTCTATCGTGTTGTTAATTTCACCTGCAACACCAAGCACACCTGATCTATCCATACCTTCCGCAACCCATACCGCAGGGTCATCACTTACTTCTCTGCCTGCGATGTTTTGTTTTAGGTAGTATGTAAACATGCCCATGCCAACTAGTGAGGCAAACCCTCCGACAGCGTTATGGTCTTGGTTCTGCAATCCAGCAATAAACACCCGCTGAGTAGCCGACAGGATAAATGACCTAAACTGCCCTATAGTCTTACCCATCTCAGTAGACATAAACAGTGGCTTTTCTTGACCAGGAATGATGATTACTCGGTCACTTTCTTTTCTGACTGCCGCGCCCCACATTCTCTCTAGGTCTGGTCTATCCCAGTTCTTAGCGTTAGTTATCCATACACGATTTTCCTTAACTCCATGCTTCTTGACCTGCTTCCACATGTCTTTCGCGGATTGCTCATCAATGCCTAAACGCTCTAGGCGCTTGTCAAACTTGCCCTTGCTCAAGCCATCGAAGATAGAGGTCTGCATAGTCACAGCGTGTAATTGCTTCACCCCAGCAGTCCAGTAATCTAGGACGTTAAGCTTGCCAAACTGAGCAGCACCCGCTCTCAAGCCGCGCTCAACAGCAGTGCCGCCCTGAGTGTAATCGCCAACATCAGCAATTAACTGTGATCGACTGCCTGAAAGATACCCGTCAATACCGACTCCAAAGCGCCTCATCTCTGCCGCAGCAACCTTAAACTTCTTAGTGTTGGCTATCAGTGGCATTAAGCCACTACCAAAGGTCTTAATAAACCCTTCTGCCATAAAGACACGGGCTACATCAGGTAAGCTAGATACCGTCACACCGCCTAATAAGCGCAGGTAGTTTAAGTCTCTTGATGACCGAGCCATGCGCGTCCAGATATTATTTTCCGAGAAGCCATATACACCGCGAATCCTATCCCGCATACCAGCAATGTCGCGTATATCAGCTTCTAGCTGCTTTTGTATCTTAGCTTGTTCTTTTGGCGACTTGCCATCCTTCATCTTGTCAGCAGAACGAGTAATCTTACTCATAACATCAGTCATATTTACATCGCCAAACTTCTTCATAAGCTCAACGTCACCAGCAACATTCTGCAAGTATCTAGCGCCCAACACCTCGATGTCGTTCTCTAAGAACTCTTCAACCATCTCATCAGGAATCTGAAAAACTCTGTTACGCATAGGGCCGCGCAAAGCAGTGCCAGATATTCCTTGATTGTTTACGCCACCTCCAGGTGAGCCAGCGCCTAGCTTCCAGTCGTAAGGCAAGCGACCATCAGGACTGCCCATTATTCTTTGGGCTATTTCTCTGGATAGCGATTCATAATCTTGTTGCTCAAAGTCCATGCCCTTCTTGAACTCTGCTTTATCTATAATAGCTTGTAGTTCTTTTTGTTCTTTGCCTGTTGCTTCAGCTACACGATCTGCCGCGTCTTTAGCCTCATTGAATAATTTAGCGTCTTTATCAGCCAGCCATGCAGATACTTTAGATACGAACGCATCGTAGTTGTAAGATATAGATTCCTTGTTCCATACTCTGTTTAGATAGTTATTAGCTGTAGTAACGTCTACGTCTTCAGGCAATAACTTCTCTGCAATCATTTCTTCTTTGAGTGGGTCGTATAGCTCTTTGCGCCATACATCAGAAGCAGCCTTAACCTCTGGAATGTCGCTATCGCCTTTACGCATAGCAGTAGCCACAGCCTTATTAAAATCTCTTCTGTTTAACTTGCCGCCACCTTTCTTGTACCCTTTAAATATTATTCCTGTTTTCTCCAAAGATACGCCTAACTTACCACTGTGACCTTTGGCTAGAGACTCAGCAGCCTGTAACACCTGACCATCCATCTTGATAGGGTTTTCAGCCAACAACACTGCGGCTATTCTTGTCTCAGGATTGTCGCTAGTAATGGTTCTGGAAAGAGGGTCAAAGCCTAACGCTTTAGTTAAGAACTTAGCCACCTTACCTGATACCTGCACATCGCCAATAACCTTCATGGCTCCCACGCTCTCACCAGTAGGAGCAGCCGCTTCAGTTACATCATTAATAGTAGGGTTTATACCATCTGCTATCTTAGGCTCTGCATTCATAACGTCTTCATAAGCGTCAATAAATTTTTTGTCAGCCCCAGCTTCTGCCATCTTAGCTACAGTACCGCCCAGTACGCCACCTAAGAGCATACCAGCAGAAATGTTGATAGCGGATTCACCATATGTTCTGGTCAGTTGCTGGCTATGCAATGCAGCTTCTTGTACCGCAGTATCAATACCTACTATAGAACCAGTTACCGCAGCACCGCTTAGAATGCTTTTTCCCGCCCTGTAAGTGTTAAGGGCTACACCGCCTACAGATAAGATAGAAAGTGGATCAGCAACCGCTACAGGAAGCCCTACGATAAAGGATGTAGCACCACCTCGCGCCATGATGTCACGATCTTTTCTTTCTTTAGCAACTTGTCTGCGTGTAGCCTCAATCTCGTCCTCATTGTCAGCCAGTATTGCAGTAGACATAAACTGCTCATCTAGCCTTTCTTCTTCAGTAAAAAAGCTGTAAGCGTCAAAAGATGGATCATCTTTGTACTCGTCAGGCATCCCAGCTTCTCTGCTGATAGTAGAGCCTATAATATTCTCCTGACGAAAGAACGCACCAGCTATCTCTGTTACAGTTGGGTCTTCAGGCAGTGCCTTCTGTGCAGTAGATGTTCTTAACTTGGGCGCAAGAATCTGCGTAGATGTGCTAGCAACAAATCCCATTACTTGTCCTTATTTAATGACTCGACGTATTCATCGCTTTTTCTTTTTACGGCTCTAGTTACATCTGTTACAGCTTCAACTGGGCTGTAGACGTAAGGGTCTATAGCTGCTCCCAAAACATCTATTTCTTCAGCAAGAGTCATAGAGCCTTCTTTGCGAGGAGATAACCTAATATTCTCAAATATAGTGCCTTTAGCTGCATCTTGTACGGCTGTTGGCCTGTCAGGGGATTCTGCTAACACCTTGTCAGCTTTTCTTTTTTCTACATCAACAGCAGCTTGCTGGGCGCTCTCTGTAAGAGCAGCATCGGGAATGTAACGGTCTGCTAAGTCACCGTTATCATCAATAAACATTGGCCTCCGCAAGGTGCCATCGCTCGTTTTAATCAAAATGCTGTATGTAGGCTGCCCTAAACTTGCCCCTCTAGCGGTATCGTCATCGCTTTTAAGGAATATGTCATCCTCAGTAAACGTCAAACCTCTCTCATCATATCCAGGCTTTACTAGGTCATATATGTCTTTCTTAATGTATGACACGCTATTGTTGCGGCCTACCCCATAGTATTGCTCAGGGGCGTACTTCATCAAACCAAACTCTGATTGAGTCCAGTTAGCTTGCAAAGCAGCCATTGCCCTAGACTTAGACGACTCAATGCTACTGCCAGCCTTATAATACGTTTCTACTAATTGTCCATAATCACTGGTCATTTGTGCTGCTGCATCAGGATTTGCTTGAAAGTCTTCACGGAAGCCCATAAATGCATCATCAACTTCTTTAGCGTATGCGTCAGAAAACTTCTTCTTATCGTCCTTAATAGCTTTAGTTCTTGCTTCTACCAATGCAATGTTAGCGGGATCAGTGTTAGTTCTAGCTGCCTGTATCGCTTTGTCTGCATCCATGTAATCCATATTGAATGCAACCTGCTCGGCAAACGCTACCTCTTGACCGCTAAACTCATCAGCCATGCCTGGAATGTCTAGTATCCTTTCCATAGTGTCAGTGGCCGCAGCAACTCTTTCTGGCTCTCCAGACACTAAATCATTGCGTAACTCGGTCTTCAACATAGACGGGACATAACGAGTGCTTTGTACAACTTGCGCTTGATACGCTGCCCTAACCGCAGGCTCTTCTGGCAGTGCGGCTTGTATGCTCTCATAGTAATCGTCCACAGCACCTTGGTCTAAAGGCTCTGCTGGTCTTTGGCCCTGCAAGACTTGGTTAACACTATTGATATTCTTTTGTTGCTTTAGAGCGGCTTTAGTTTTGCTAGTTACAAAACCTTCATATCTAATGAGTTCGTTCTCATCTTTAATAAGACCATCTTTAAATAGCTGATCAATTTGAGTGTATGCTTCTTCCGCACTAATTTGACCAGTGTCTATGTTTCGCTTTAAGTCAGCTTTCTGCCGCATTTGATCTTGCGTAAGAGTGTTGCGTTCCTTGGTATACGCGATCTGCTCATCTTGGATTCTAGCGTCTAAAGTCCTTACTAATGTTTCTTTTTGTTCTGCGCTTAGGTCAGGTATTTGGTCTGCTGCTACTACAGAGTCACGAAACTCTACGGCATTTGCAATGCGCTTAGGAGCCGATAACGCAGGATCAAGTAAAGTTCTATCTAACTCACCCAGAACCGTTTGCTGGGCAACAGTATCTTCAAAGTTATTTATCCTTGTTTGTGTCTTTACTGCATCTAGCAAGCCTAGCTCTACGCCATTCTCTAGGTCAATGATGTACTGCATCCGCATTTCATTAGCAGCATCTAAATCACCGCTTCTAACTAGATTAGAGATAGTATCTTCAGCATCAGCAGCGCCAGTAATCAATCCAGCAGCAATCTGACTGTCAGCTTTAGCCTTTGCAGCAGTAGTAATATCCCTAGTTACAGAAGCATTTGCTTGATCAAAAAACTGTCGTGATCTAAGCTGCACTTGCTCTGGAACATTCTGCAAGTACCCTTTAACCTTTTCTTGCACAATAGTGTTGTAAGCATCTACATCATCAGGGTTAGCGGCTTGTGCATCTAGCAGAGCATTCTTAATGTCAGAGTTAACACCGTTCTCGTAAGCCTTCATAGCTACTTGATTGTAAGTGTTGCCACCCCATGCTAGAGAGCTTTTGATCTCTACTTCTGTGCCTTCTTCCCTAGCTTTAGCAACAGCAGCTTCCGCTTTAGCAGGAGCCTTTGCCTCGGCTACAGTACGACCAATCCTGCTTGTTGTCTCCAACACATCGCCAGCAAACCCAGCCAATGCCTGCATTCTCTTGATACCAGAAGTGTCTACGCCTGTAGGAGTAAAACCGCCATATCTTTTAATTGGTTGCATAGCCATGTTTAACCAAACTCCTCATCGTATGCTCGCTTTGTTTTTTCGCCACCTTTAAGGAGTGTAGATGCAGCGCCCATGTACGCACCTGCTTTAGCAGCTTTACCTTCACGAATAGTTTGCGCTCTTGCCAGCTTACCACTGAGGGAAATCATGCCTTCACTTTGACCAATAGTTTTAGCCTGCTCTAAAGCAATACTAGCGGGAGTGCCTTCTGCCGCAATGCCACTAGCAGCCATAGAAGCAGTCTGTGCAGCTAATTGTGCATTTAACTCTTCTCTACGGGCTAACTCTGCACTTTCAGCAGCTATCTTCTCTTGCCTAGCCTGTTCTTTAGCAGCGTCTTCTGCCGCCTTACCAGCTTGAACCTGGCCATAAGCGCCAACCGCAGTGCTTACCGCAGCTAATATAGTGAAAATCATGACGATTCAACCTCGTACTCTATTGCTTGTAAATGGATAGGGGCAGGGTCTGGTACTGTAATCTCAGGTACTACGTCAATACCCCAGCCTTTACCACCATTGTTGTCTTGTATAATACCAGTTCTAACCTCAAACGGTGTACCTAACGGGCTATCATTGGTGTCACCAAAGTTTCTTACAGCTACAGGGTTGCCGTCTATGTACACGCCAGCACTCTCGTACATGCGTAGGTTCATACGGTTAATACGCTTTTCTCGCATAGCGTTATTTGCGCCAGCCTGTGAGCTAGTGTTTAGAGGCATAGGTACAATCTTAGGCGTAAAGTTAAGCCCTACCTCTAGGTCTAAATTACCACCTGACAACTCTTCTGCTGTCAGTGTAATCTGCCCTGTAGCCGACACAGTGCGCTTATCAAGGTTGTTACCGTTACCAATAACACTTACCTTGGCCAAACGTAAATGATCGTCAGGAAGCTGTACAGTCGTTGCAGACACGTTAGTCATCTTAATTGATGAATCTAGCAAGTGATCAAACGACCAACGCTCTAATGAGTATCTAAAGCTAGTGCCGCCAGCAAACTTGTTTACCATATACAGTTCATTCTTAACCGTAGATGCAGATACAAGCTGTAACGGAATCTCAGTATCACTGATAAAGTAACCACTGCCTGCGTTAGTCCAGCGTGTAAACCCGTTGATGTCCTGTGCGCGTACAGTGTTAAGCACTGCACCATTACCGTCCTGGTTAATAATAAACACCCAGTTAGAGTCTTCTGATGTTGTACCAGATAACACAGCCACATCTTTAGGCTGGTTAATTAACTGAGAAGACAGCACGGATATGTCATTACTTGTATATGCGTCTTCATTAAAGCTAAATACAAACTGCCTTAATGTCTGACCATTTTGGTCAACAAATAATGTAGCGCCATCTAAAGACTTAGCCTCTAGGTAAGCAGAGCCATGCTGTGTTTGCGATACAATGTCTATAGTCGATGGTGTGCCACCCTTAACTAAGAACTCACCACCTGTAGTAAACACTTGCAGGCCACGGTCAGAGTTAATGTCTACGATCTCTGTCTGTACTCTGTTAGTTAAAGTAACAAAGATGCCTTCATCGTCATCACCTTCTTCAAAGAAGTAATCAAAGAAAGAACCTGACTTAGATGCAAACAGGCTTTGTTGTTTAGACTTAGTGCCACCTAGCCACAGTCTACCACCGTGGAATGTACCCATCTTTGGGTAGCCGCGTGTAGCACTCCATACATCTTCTTTTCGTGGAGAACCATTTTGGCTTTTTGTAAATGTTAATATCTGGTTGGCGTTACTTATACCGCTTGTAGGGAAGCCAGTATATAGCTCAAAGTCTTTTGTTGATTCGCCACTAACAGTAACCGTGTATTGCATAACACCAGTGCGCGTAACTGATACCCCAGTCTCACCATACACAGGCATTTCTTGTAGATTCTTTTCTAAGTTAAATCGCGTTGAACTTTGCTCATTTGCATTAGCGTCACCAGCAAACGTAATGTTCTTACTTAACACGCCTTCAACGTCAATCTGATATGTGTCACCTGTCTTTACATGACTGCCAAATGTTAAAACTTGAATATCATCTACAGGTGTAGGGCTAACTGTGTCATCGTAGTCAAATTGCGGTACGTTAGAAAACGGTATGCTGTCTATCTGAAATATAGAGTCATTGCCAGAAGTTACTGTATGACCGCTGTTAATAATTCTTTTTGATGGATGTTCCTCATGGAACATTAGCATGACGTTCTCTGTCTGCGCGTCACGCAATGTAGCTATCTCAGTAGACTTGTACGGAAGGGGGATATTACCTACCAATACAGTGCCAGTAGAGCCTGCATGTGGGATACGATAGAAAGCCATGTTGCCGTATGAAGGTGTAGTGTTTGCACCTCCTGTGGCTACACAAACATAATGTCGGTCAGACTCAATGCTAAAATCAAACGTCTTAACGTCAGAAGTAGCTGTAGTTTCAAACATGACATTAAACTCACTTAGTGAGATTCGTTGCGTACCTAGATCACCTGTATCACTCTGCCTTACTAACCGTACATAAGGTGTAGCTATAGTGTCAGTGACTTTAATTCTAAACGATTGCGCTTGCGATTTAATCTGTATAGTTTGTTGAGTTACCCAAACAGTGTTGTTGCTGCTTGTCTGTACCCGTAAATTAGCCGTGTTTGCATTGTCTACAGTGAGCTTCACATCTTGCACATCAATAAAGCGTATACCGCTACTGGTACTAGCCATGTTGTAATGCGCTACAATGTACTCTGTTGACCCTGTGCCGGACGTTCCTATGTTAGTAGTAGTCAGCCCTACGGTAGCAGGGTTAAAGTCGTTTATATTAGCTGGGGTGCCGCCATTGGGCATTGTGGCAGTGAACGTACCAGTTAGGTACGGCCCTATCTGAGACAGCACCTCATCAATATGCTCTGTACCTGGCCGTCTTTTAAGGCCACCCTGCGGAACAATAACTACATTCTCAGCAGTCTGTACGCCAGCATAGTATTGATTAAGGTCTGTGCGGCCCTTTAGTAGAGGCGATAGCTCACCGCTAGTAAAGCTGCTTTGCAGGAATTGTGATTCAGCCATTAGTACCTCACATTAATAAATGGTTGGCTTCTAAGCGGCTCCGTTGGGTATTGTTGTGAATCAGTGTAACGTGCCATACGAGATGCGTTCTCATACTTAGCAGCGTTAACCTGTGCTGATGCAGCACTGTCCCTGATAGATGGCGCAAAGTCCATTGCTAGTGCGTACTCAATCATCTTAGCAAAGTAGACAGGCCATTCACCTTCAGCCACATTTGCTATGTAATCAACGTACAAAGGCCCAGATGTATTGGCATACACCTTGTCGCCATAGATTCTGTATTGTATTGCAGGGTCTAACTTGACTACGTTAATCAGGTCAGCAGGAAGCTGATAGATATTCTTGTAGTCATTACCTACTGGAGTCTCGGTAGTAAGGGCTAACTGCGCTAATCGTCGAGCAAAGCCCCAGCGATACTTGGACATTTCAGCCTGTACTATGTTGTCGTACAAGTTGTTAGCTACTGTTTCTGCGCGTGTGTTACCACTTAATGATGTGACAGGCAGGTCGCCAATCAAAATCAAGGCGTTAGAAATTAACTTAATCTTCTCTGCCATACTAACCTCAGTAAGAAAGGGGGCCGTAGCCCCCAGTCAGTTTTACGCTGTTACTGTTAAACCAGCAGCCGCTGTAATGCTAGTAGCGGTTTGAGTCTTGATGTAAGTCAAGTGTACTACTGGTGCTGTAGCAGTAGTGGTATCTTTACAAATAATCAAATCACCGATGCTCAACTCATTGATAGCCGCAAGGAAGTAATCTGCGTTATCAATGTCAGTCTTGCCATCAGTAGACGTGTACTGCCAAGTAGAACCACCATTTCCAGAACCGCCAATGCGGCATAAACCATCTCTTGCAAAAGCCATGTCTAATTCTCCTTATGCAGTTTGAGTGTATTGAACTTTAACCAAACCACCTTCGTCGCGCACAACAGAGCCAGCCTTCAGCATGCCGTTACACAACCAAGAAGTACGCTCGGCTACCCAGTCGATCTCGGTCTTCATGTCGATACCAAGGGCAAGGCCCACAGCAGGACGTTGGAAGAAGTAAGAGTCAACTACGTTAGCAGCAACAGTTAGTCCACCCTCTACGCGAGACTCAAGAATTACAAACTTGAAGCCAGCCAGAGTGTCAACGTCACCGTTTACGAGTGCTTTAATAGCTTGATAGTCAGAAGAAGTTGCCTTCTCGTCGTTCAACAGTCCACCTAGACCCAGTGCGTTTACAGCAGCAAACAACTCAGAGTTAGGAACACCTTGGTCGCGTAGCTCAACCTGGGCTTTGATTACTTTAGCCATGTTCAAGTTAGAAGCGTTGCCACCTACGTTAGTGCCGATAGTTGAAGTCAGAGGGGTAGAAGCATCCATAGCGTCGATAACAAGCTGGTCAGTACGTCGACCAAGAGCGCCAGCGATAGTGTTAGCCAGTTCCTGCTTCTCATCAAAGTTGACATCTTGAGCATCAAACATGTCAGTGTACTCTGGAGCATTCCAGTTGCTTAGAGTGGCAGTTTTAAATTCGTGCGCCACATCCATAGGAGTTACCAAGTCAGAAGTAGACTTCTGGTTAGCAAGACCTTTACCCATACGACGAAACTTGTAAGTGTCGCCAACTACATTGTTGCGCTGTGTTACAGCACCCTTCAGCAGGCCCATGCCCTGATAGGCATGTTTAACCATACTGTCAAACTCCGTGACCGCCACGGCTGATAGATTTTTACTCATAGTAGATTCCTCGAAAAAGAGTAAATTAAAAAGTTTTTCAAGGTTTTTGCTGAGTACCCAGTAAATTGGTCAGCATCCAACCTAATTTACTGGGCCTTAAAGAAAGGGTATCCAGTTTTTGAATTATACCCTGAATACCCCTATTGGATCAACCAACAGTGCGTTGGTGCGGCCTGTCGCCACCAAAGTCTTGCATCATCTTCTGTATTTTTGCTTCATGGCTTCTATCAGCACTACGCAGTAACCCACCATGCTCATCTTTCTTAAACATCTCAGCCTCAATGTCTGACCATGTAAGACCTGTAGGGCTTTCACCACCGTCAATAGGTAGCTTAGTAGGGGCTGTAGCTGACACTAGCATCTCAATTAACTGCACTGATTCTGCTGTAGTTACTAGATCACGGGCAACATCAAAGTCTTCAGCACTCATATTGTTCTTCATAAAGCCTTCAATAGTTTTTATTCGCTGCTGTGCGTTGTCACCTAACTTAGCTAACTCTTGCTCCTGCTCAACCTGCTCAACAGCCTCAGATTGTGCGGTTAACAGTTCCCAAGCATCGTTAAATGCGTCTTGAGACATGTTAGTCTTGTTAGCAAACTCAGTAAGCTCTTCTAGTAAAGCGTCACCAGACTCAATACCTTCAGGGCCAGCATAGCCATCTTTAGGTGCGCCTGTAAATCCACCAAACTTCTTCTCTAATTCTGTATACGCTTTAGCCTGCTCTGCAACAGACTTGTACTTCGTAGGGTTGTACCACTCAGGCATATCGCCTGCACCCTTAATACCATCTGATAAAAAGTATTCACCTTCACTTAACTCTGGCGATGACTGATCTAACAGGGTATCGCTTGTTGTTTCTTCTACTGCGGCCTGTTCTTCTGACATTAAATTTTCTCCCAGGGTAGGTCGATAATCTTTCTCGTCTTCCCTAATGGTTGGTGTTTAAGTTTTATCTCGCATAACTTGCGCTGTCCATTGAGCAAGGCGAGAGAGTTAACGTCGATCCATTCAACGCTTTTGCCATCCTTATTACAGCGGAATGCACAAAACTTGCCTACATAATCATAACTATCAAACTTATACTGTTTAGCTAAGTCATCTAGCCATTCCATCTTGAAGCCAATTTTATCTAGGTACTTCTTAGACTCATTACCCATAAGAACTTTTGGCGTTACCTTTACGGCACGTTTCTTAACTTCTTTAGTCATAGTATTTCTGCTTGGTTGATTTGATTGATTATGAATTTAACTACACCTGACTCACCGTTATGGTAAGCAGATTCGTAGTTTACATTAGGAGAGCCAAAGGAAGTGTCATTATCGTAGATAAATCGTTTGTGTAGATCAGCAATGACTTGCTTACCTTCTTCAGAGTTGAAACAACGATTGTATGCTTTAGCTAGTTCAGCAGCTTGTGACCGTTTTTTAGCGGTCTGCTTTTTTGCGGCCTCTGGGTTAACAGAAGCCTTCTCGATGTCGTCCCAACTCATTGTACTGGCGGTTGGCTCGTAGCCATTCCAGCTTGTTCAGCTTGTGCGCCAGCCTGAATGATTTGTTGTTTTTCAGTTTCGCTTCGCAATAGTTCAGCAGGCATACCAGTTTTACCTCCAGCCCATGTACCAAAGTCTTCCATCTTAAACGAAATCATGGCTTGGTCTGGGCCAGCAGTCTGCAATACAAATGCTACAGCTTGTTGCACTGACATCAGGTCTTCACCATCTTGCGCTTTAGCTAATGGAGACAAGAATTTAATATCTACGTCTTTATTATCTAACTGTATAGGGGTAATTAGTCCTCTACGAGTTAGGATAGCTGCTACACGCTTGATGATAGGGATTAATACTTCGGTCTGCAAGCGCCCAAACGCAGAACCAATACGTTTTGCTAGTTCTCTGGACTCTATAGCTACCTCAGTAGCACTGCGTACAGCACCATTAGGGTCTCTTAGGTCGTTAAACAAGGCACGTTTAATTGCTGTCTGTAGTTCGTTAATCTCAAACTGCGCTAATGACAGGTTACTACCTGTGTCTAAACGTTGTATTGAAGGATTAGCAGAGTTATTAGAACCTACAGGAATAACAATGCCTGGGCTTATACTAATATTGTAGGGGTTGGTTACACCGTCATCAGTTGCTGTGTACATACCCGCTAGATCAATGGCTGCTTTCTGTAGTACAAACTCTTTTGCTTTGTTCAGAGAGCGTACATCAGGCAATGCTTGTAGCGCAGGGCCGCGACCACGAATCTCACCAGATACTTTAGAGTAACGGCCAGTTAACCAAGGGCTAGATGTACCGTAGTCTTCCATCCAGCTAATAGAATCTTCATCTTTAACCCACACACAACCGTAGTAGGTCTTAGCTTTAGGCATGTATACAACACCCTCGCTAATCTCTACGTCTTTGTCTGGTGAATTTTTGATCACATTCTTAATCTTTTCAGAAGACTTAAACCCTCTCCACTGACGCTCTAGGTTACGCGCCTTAACAGTGAATCGTCGCCAATGTGTCTCAATAGAACCGTATGGGCCTTCCTCAAACGCTATACCCTTCTGTGGGATAGCATTAAAAATAAGGGGCATGTTGTCATCATCGTTCTCATCAATGCGTAGTGAGCCTGTACCGACTAAAAGGTCTAGGGCATGCTCGTAAAACTGCGTAGCAAAGTTAGAACGGTTGATGTAATCAAAGATAATGACAGCCTGCTTCTCTAGGTTATCCCTTATCTCTTGTTCTGTGACACCGTAGTCGCCAGTCTCAAGCATTTCTATTACTTGATCAGACGGAGCAAACGTAGCCCAGCGCGACCAGATAGGTGCAATGTTTTCTTGCAGCTTACTAGCGCCTTGTTGGATTGCCTCAAGAGCAGTGGAGTCGAATATACGCTCCATCTTCTTCTGGCCTCTGCGATTAGTGTCAAACAAGTTCCTGTTAGGTAGGAAAAATTCGTACACATCATCTAGCGTATCGTGCCACATCATAGCATTCTCAAATGCCTTGGCCTCACGCCTTTTAAGGTCAGCTAAAGACCCTAACTCTTTTGGTAATTGCATATTATCGCTCTCTAGTTGGGCCTTGTCTTCCAGGTGCGTAACTGCCAATGCCGCCCATCAAGCCGCCACCAGTTAATGTACCCATACCACCACGCCCTCTGCTTGGGCCTTTGGCTGTACCGCCAGTTTTAGACATACCTGGAGCCAACAAAGACTTTGTTCCCAGAGTGCCTCTAGCTACAGCTTTAAGACGCTTTTCTTGCTCTTCAGTCTCTTCGTCTAGTTCTCTGCGCTGTCGTTCTACCATTGCCTTTTCTTCGGCAGAAGGTTTAGGCGCTTTGGGTGGCTTCATAAATCCCATGATTGTTCCTCATGTACTTGTAGAGTTGATAGGGCGTTAAGATAAATGGCTTCTTAATTCCCAGCAGTTGTTTAGCGTGTGCCACGCAAGTATTCAGCATGAACAAACTTCTGACAGGGTGCTTTTGCTTATACCCCATCATAATAAAAGGTTCGCTAAGTATAACATTTTTGTCAGTCACGGTGAATAAATCAAATTTGTCAACTGTTCTGCCGTGGACAATGTAGTCATGGCCGTTAGGTTTGAGGACAAAGCAGTGTTTGATCTCTTTATGTAGGAACCTGGACCACCAATGCCCGTCATCTTCTGTGAATACGACAAATATGTCAGAAGACACTGAACCCAACCTTAGCTGTAATAGGCTTATCGTACTTGCCAGACCTGCTTAACGCGGAACGTCCCTCACCTTCACCCTGTAATGCGTACTCTAGGGCTTCTACGGGGTGGGAATACTCGTTCTTATCGGGTTCATCAGTGTATCTCTCTCCAGTTGTTTGCACTCTACGGTAGCAGAAGCCACCTTGTAGCCCTTTACGGATCATTGAGGCTTTGGGTAGGACAGTGAATCGTGGCTTGCCGTCCATGCACATCTCTTTCATGGGTACTTCTAGGGCTGCTCTACGCTTTAGTGGATCGTTGGATTGGGTAGGCTGACAGGGTATGCCAGCCGCCCGCATAATTTGGAACGGGGTTTCACTATTCGACTGATTTTTGTTCTGTCCACTAGGATCGCCCCATCCTTTGAATTCATGGTCTGGGTACATCTCTTCAATATAACGCTTGAGTGTCGGAGCAAAGTCCACTGCCCCCGAATCGGTAAGTACCATTTCATCAAAACACACCCACCTTCCTATGGAAGTTCGTTGTAAGAACGCACACGCTGGTGTACGACCAAAGTCAAAGCCAAGAACAATGGGATAATCCTTGGTAGGCTGGAAGTCTAAGTGTTGACAGTGTACTGAATCGGTATACATGGGGTGAACAGGCTTGCCGTTAGACACAAAGCCGTACTCATTAGCCAAGTTAACCTTGATCCAGTCGTTAGTCTTGCCGTTTAGACCACGTTTATAGTATTCATTGGGCAGGTTAATCAGGTTTTCAGCTTCATCATTGATCTTCCACGCCTCACCATCCTTGAATACACCGCCTGGTTGCCTAAAAAATGACCAATCTTCAGGGCGTTCTATCTCTGCTAACTTAAAATACCAGTGGTCTTCGTCAGGGGCGTTACTATCCCCTATCATTCCGTGGTGTGTAGGACGCGCTCCCTCCTTGTTTGAGGGGTATCTACCGTGTCGTAGGTCAAGCATGTCTAAAACAGCCTTAGAATGCTCCTTAGTCTCGTTTAACCACACCCAAGTAGTCTGGATACCACGGGCTTTCTTAACGTGTTCAGGTCGATCAAAGGCGATAAACACGACATCACACTCTACCTTCGTACCGTCCTCTAAATTAAACCTAATAAAGTGCGTAGGGGGTTCTTTATTACCCTGTTTGAAGTCACCAAGTTCCCCGTGTATCTCTAGCCAGTCTTTAATCGTGGTAGAGAACAGTTCAGAGTAGGTGTTACGGGCTGCAATTACCCTAGAAAGGCGTACACCATAGTTCTTGTGTTCAGGGTCAGACACAGGAGCCTGCTCACACATCAGGTCAAACAGTTTAAGGATACATTGGACGGTCTTGCCAGAGCCGAGTGGCCCCATAATGAAGGAGTTTCTAGCCCTACAGTCAGCAAAATCCTGTAGAACCTGGCCCTGTGGCATTAGGTTGTATTCAATCTGACTCATTTCTTAGTCCAGTCTATAGCATCATAGCCCTTCTTAAAGGCATTTCTAGTCTTCTTGTCAGACTTACGGGCATGGCTACCCTTACCACCGTTAAACTCAGGGAAGTGCCTATCCCTATCTTTCTTATCCAGCTTGTGAACTAGACTCTGGCCCATCGTACAAATCCTCTATGAAGTCATTGAGCAAGTATAATACTTCTCGCATGGCAATGGCATCCCTGTCTAAGAAAGCCTCTATAAACGCCTCTATGACCTCAGAATCAGTATCGTCTAACTCGTACTGTTCCCACATAACCAGTCCTCTAATATCATTTGTTTGCAGATGTCAATGTAGAATACGCTTTTTTCATCGTTTAAGGTGCTTTTAAACTCAACCCCATCATCTGTAAGGATTATAACGATATGGTCTTTAGAAGCAATTACAGTGGCTTCTAGGGCATCTTCTATATCAGGTCGGAGCTTAATTATTTTACTCAATTTTTTTTTGCCTCTTGCATATATATACACAAATCGCGCGACTTCGGAAGGGGGGGTCTACTTATCCACAGGTTATGCACAGCCTTTTCCCCAGCTTATCAACAACGTTATCCACAGGCTTATGCACAGGTTACGCACAGCTTATATACACCTGGATATGCATACAGTACTGGCTATCCATACAGTG
>TARA_R110002049_G_scaffold12931_1_pt1 | contig 22516 bp, 19 predicted proteins | sample TARA_R110002049 | Tara Oceans TARA_R110002049 (sample SAMEA4396941) | marine metagenome | biome: Polar Biome; feature: [SRF] surface water layer (ENVO:00010504); material: water (ENVO:00002006), including particulate matter (ENVO:01000060) such as... | depth 5 m
TATATTTTGAAATTAAATAAAATGCTTTTACAAATTACTATCAAATAGGCGTTCTTTAGTAGCGTTTAAAGTATTTGTTTTTGCTAAAAACTGTGTTCGTTTTGAAAGATCAAAATAAGTTGGTAAAACTCCCCAAGTTGCTTAATCGATTATACTTTCATCATCTTGTTTTATAATAGAAAGATTTTTATTTTCCCATCCATTAAAATGATAATAAGGTTCATAAGAGTTTGGCTCATTATAAACGGCATCAAAAACTGCTGTTATTTGATTTTCTTGCTGTGTTAAGGAAGTGTGATAGCACATTGCTTTTCTTTTTAATAGTAATGAATAAAAATAGAAATGCTAAAAATTAGATTTATTTTAAATTATAATTATCTCAAAAGAAATAAATAGGGTTTTAGAAAATAAAGTTCTAACTCATAAAGAAATAAAAGAAAACATCGATAATTTTTTATCTAGTAAAATAAAATAATATTAGCTTATTTTAATTCCTTCTGTAGCATCCAAAAATTTAATAATATTCTCTACATATTCATCTATTTCACTAAAATTTTCTAAAAAATTCCAAACATTCTTAGTTTTTGTAGTCATTCGAAATGTTAAAGTGACATGATTGTCATTTTTTGATTCCCAATTTTTGAAAGAGTAAGCTTCACTTGTGGTATTTTTAAGGTCATTTATGTTTTTGATTGTGGTATCAAATCTTCCTTTGGCATCTTTTTTAAGTGCATCCTCTTCCATTAAGTTTTTATTCAAGTCATTATGTTTTGCTTTAACAAAGTACCAACACCCAAATTGAGAATTAATATAGTATTCTTTGGAGTCAGAATGTAATGAAATATCTATTCTGTAGTTATGATTTCCTTTTTTAATAACATAAGTCAGATTAGATTGAATTCTTTTTTGATTATAAGTTATTTGGATCTTATTTTCTTTACATTTTTCAATAAGTTTAAGATGAATTCTATCTCTTAATGATTTTAAAAAACTAGACTTATGAACTTCTTCAACTTTCTGTTCTACTTCATTGTCACTATAACTAGTTACAGCAGAAACCTGAATAGCATTTTTCATTACATCTTCTACAGAAATATTTTCTAAATTTTCTCTGTTCTCTTTTACATTTTTGTTAATAATATCAAGTATTAGATTTAATAGTTTTGATGTTTTACCAGCTCTACTGCTTAAAAATTTATCAGATTGACAAAGTTGATATAAAACTTGTTCCCAATCTTCATCAAAGTAATCACTTTTCTCGATTTGTTTTTTTACTTCATCACTTAGTTTTTCCAATTTAAATTCTTCAACAACATCTTCACCCCATTCAATAAAATTTGGAAATCTCTCTAATACTTTATAAATTAAAGGATAGGATATTTGAATACTAAAAACCCCGATATTAATAAGTTCTTCTAATAAATTTAATGTGTAGGCCTCATTAACGGACTTAGTAATACTTTTAACTAAAGATAAGCTGTTAAGCAATCTTTTAATTGATCTTGGGTTAGAGCCAACAGTTAAACTGCTAATGGTTACAATGTCTTTTTCTATTTCTTTAGATATATCATTGTCAAAATAGTTTACATCTTTTAAACCATCAATAATTAAATCATTCACGTTGTATTGACCTACTGGCATTGTAAAGGGTAACTGAATTATCTTTTCAAAAAAAGATCTAAATTCACGCTCATTGCTTTGTGTTTTGATACCAAATTTTGGTTCTAATCCTTTTACAACAACATCATAATCAATAGCTAAAAGAAAAATACAGTTTTCTAAGTCAAAAATATTTTTTAAGAGCTCTAATATTTTAACTGCAACAGGAGGGTTTATTCTATCTAAATCATCTATAAAAAATAGAAATCCTTTTTTGTTGTCTTTTGTGATACATTTATTTATTTGCTCTTGAAGTTCTGTGTGTAAATCTTTTAAAGAAGATTCATCTAACTCTGTTTGAAAAAAATTATCAGTTGCATTTCCTGCAATTCCAGCAGTTGCCATGTTTGCTCCAGCTTTTGTTGCGCTTTTTACTGCTGATTTAAAAAAACCAACAGCTTTCTTTTTTAAAGCTTCTAAATCTTGATTTTTATCTTTTTCAATTACTTTAATAACTGATGTAATAATTCCTTGAATAATGTTAGTCATAGAAGTATACTCATCTGTTAGTAATGAATATTCCCAAGTATTTATCCAAACACCATGAAAACTACTTTGTTCTTCACATAAATCATACTTTATATAATTCATTAGGGAGGTTTTTCCACTTCCCCATTCACCTTGAATCGCAATAGTAAGAGGAGTTTGTGCAATAGAAATAAATGAAGTTAATCCATTTTTATAAGCTTTAATACCTAATTGATCTAATTGGGTCCCACTTCTGGGAGTGTCTATAATACTTGATTTCATACTAGCTATTTTGAATATTTTCTATTTATTTTTTTTCCTTTTTTATCATACGTTTCCGCATAATTACCTTCTTGAATAGAAAATGTATCTCCAGAGGCACCTAAAAAAGAATCTATTTTTATAAAGTTTCTTGAAATTTTTTTAAGTTCATCATCATAGATTTCAATATAATTTCCATCTTTTACAATAACAATATCTGATGAATTCCCTAAAAAATCACTTTTAATATATGCACGCTTAATTTTTTTTCCTTTTTCATCAAAGGTTTCTAAATAATTCCCATCTACTTTTACTCTGGCTATCATAGTGTTTTTATTTTTGGTATTTGTATTGAATATTTATAGAGTTTATAATATCTTTTATCCTCTTCTAACAATAAGTTTTCTTTAATAATATCTTTGTTTTCAGAAGTATTACTCGTATAAATAATTAAAGTATCTGATAATAAATTATTATCCACAACCTTTAATTCTTTTCGAATAGATTTTAGTCTACCATAACCACTAACTTGTGCTGCATCATCGTGAGAAATACTACCATCTTCATATTTAGGTTTGTATTTAGCATCAATAATAACCTTGTATTCATTGTCTTTAGATTTTAACAATATATCAGGTTCTAAAGAGTTGAATTTTTTATGATAGATCACCTCATTTCTTAATGGGAAAACTTCTTTTAATTTTTTAAATAAAAACAATTCAAATAATTTAGGCATATCTATCCAAAAAGGTGGTGTTTTATATTTTGTCTCACTTACTTGAGAAATATTATAAGAGAATCGCTTTAAAATTAATTTTGCTAATTGAATCGCATTTTTATATTCTTTAAAAAATGGATTGTGTTTTAAATTCTTAACTTCCCTTAAATTTATTTCTGAGGATACATTTGAGAAAGCAGGTTTTATATAGTTAAACAACTGTTTGGTACTTTCTGAGGATAAAGATTTATGATTAGAAATTACAACTTGAGCAAACTCTAAAGTTCTTTTTAGTAATTTATTTTCTATAGAGTTATACCCAAATTCTTGATATTTACAATAATTATAATGTAATTTACTTTTTGTGTGATTTTTCTTTACAGAAGCATTCACTAAAACTTTACCTTTTACTTTGGTATTTAAGTTATCAGTAACATAGTAATAAGATTTTTTTAGTCCTTTTTTTACAATATGTTTTACAATATTTAAAAATTCTATAATTAATAAAGGACTTAAAATATCTTGCTTTTGTTCTATTTCAATGAATGGAGCATCAAAATCAATTTGATATAAATTATCTAAATGATTTATGTTTTCGGTTTCTTTTAAGGCTTCAAAAAGCATTTTTAAATAATCTACTTCATTAGTGTCATTATTTAATTTAGGCTTGATATAAATAGGTAGTTTACCTTTTATAACCCAGTTAACACCAACTATAAAACTTGAATCTAACTTATAAGAATCAAATTCTTCATTATATGCTATTCCGAAGCAAAGTTGGCTCTCGTCTTTTAAACGTTTAAAATATTTTGTGAAATTCTGTTTATTTAATAACGTAATTTGTTCTTCACTAAAAACTAGCGAAGATTCTTCTTTTTTATACCCATGATGTTCGTTTACAAAAATCATTTTATAAAACGTCTATAATATCTAACGCACTTACTTTTAAAATACCATCGACAACATATTCTTTTAAAATAGGTTTTATTTCGTAGTCCAGATTGAAATTAAAGTTCCCCTCTTTATAAATAAAGTAGCTATGACCTAATTGGACATCTTTTGCTTGAAATTCTTCTGACAAATGCTCAGAATTTTTATCATTTTCATCTAAAAATAAATTTTTAACTTTTAGAAAAACATCCTCTTTAAAAAACAATTCAGGATCTTTTTCTTTTCTGTCATTATTTAACTCTTCATAAGTTAACATTTTAGGTAATACATCCACAAACGCAAAACGCCTTCTTATTGCGTAATCTATCTGTCCAACACTTCTATCAGCAGTGTTCATTGTACCAATTATATATAAATTTGGAGGTAAAGTTATTTTCCTATCACCATTAATATCATACATGCTCTCTACAGATTCTCCTCTGTATTCTAAAGCGTAAATTAATTCACCTAAAACACTAGATAAGTTTGCTCTGTTAATTTCGTCTATTATTAAAACATAATTATTTAAAGGTGCCTTGTCCACCTCTTTATTTTCAAAATTTAAGTTTTTTTCTTTCAAAAATTGTTGAAATAAATTAAGAACTCTTATAAAATAACTTGCATGATGTTTTGCTAAACCAGAAAGGTTCTCATTATGTTTTAGATCTTGTCTATCTAAATTACTATCTAAAAATGCTTGTTTAATATCTTTAAACAACATTCTATTTCCATTTTGGTTCCATCCTTGTGCTTCGCTTTTATATCTAAAAGCATCTTCATCTAAGATAATTATTCCAACACTTTTAGTGAGTTTATAAAAACCTTGATTTTCTTCGATTTTGTCATTTATAAATTCAAGAAACAAATCAAAATATTTATCTAAAAGGACTTCATTCGAATATGTTGCACTTTCTTTATAAAAATCATTGTAATTTTTTAATGCTTTTTGAGCAAATTCTCCTAAAATTCTATTTTTAGTTTTATATTCAAGTTTACCTTCTTCATTGTTTTCAACTGAAATTCCTCTTACAAAGTCTTCATAAGTATAAGATGGGTGAAACTGAATGATTTTAGAATATGTTTTATTAGCTTGATTGTATTCTGCTCTATCTAAATTATCTACCAAATATTTAGCAATTGCAGCGTGATAAGGATCAAAACCACCTTTTTGTTTTCCTTTTAACCATAGCTCATCTTGTATTGCATTTCTGATGCCATTGTAACTCACATTATAAGAAGTTCCAGTACTTGATAAAGTTACTCTGCATTTATTTTTTTGGACTAAATCTATTTTATATTGCGTTTTATCTGTTGCACTATCAATTATGTTAACATTTTTTAGTTTTGCAGCTATCTCTTCATCTGAAAACAATTGATTATCATCGTATTTATTTTCAGGAGTATTAACTAACTCTTTAGCTATCAATTTTGCTAATCTAGTTTTACCAGTTCCTGGAGGTCCTTGTAAAACGATTTGTTTTTTATGTTTTAATAATTCTAAATAATTTTGCATAACAGGAGAGTAGTATTGATGTTGGTCTCTTTCACTAACAATTTTAATATAAGATTCAAAAAGTAAACCTTTAATATCATTTAACATTTTTGAATAGAAATCATAGTCTAAATGGAATTCATTATTTTCTTGTTGGACTTCTGTTTTTTTACCAATTAAGATATAATTATCATTGATTAAATTTTCTAAATCAGATTTACCACCATATAAATAGTGAAATGACTGGTTTTCTAATTCTTTTTGTAAATCTTTTTGAGCTAAAAATGAATTAGCAAATGGTTTCATGTATTCAATAGATGTAAGTTCATTTGCAAAAGGAACATATTGGGTATTGAAACCTAAACCATATCCCACAATGTTATTTCTAAAAAATAGGTGGTATTGTAATTCTATTCCCCCTCCTTCATTTATCGACCAATCTCTATTATCATCTGAAATAGTAAATAATTTAGTAGGAGAATTTATTCTTTTTTTGTTAAATAATTCTTTCTTTTTATTCTGAAAGGTATAACAAAAGTCTCCTAAATCGGAATTGATAGTCTCTACTAAATCTTTGAGATTTTTGAAAGCTATTTTGTCAGTTAAATTAATAATTGGGTAGCCAGTTAATTCAGTGAAACCAGTTCTATTTGGTTCATCACTACTAAAGTTAATACTTGTAATATTGACTTCTGCAATTTTTGCTGCTTCAGTAATTATTAGTTTGAATGGATAATTAATATTATTTATGACTACAGCATAATCTCTTGCTCTTCTGTTTTTTGGAATTGATTCCAAATCAATTTGTAGAATAGCTTTGTCTACTAAGTCTTTAGTTATAAATTTTAAACTTTCTTTCATATCTATTTTTTTTCTTTTTTAATAATTTTTTATTTCACAATCCATCCACTCTCCCAAAGTGCCAAAACAACATTCATTTGGGAGTTATGTCTTTTATCTCCAAGTTCTAATTTCTCCCATAATTCTTTTGGTGAAAATGTAATTTCTTTATTTTGTTTTAAAATGGCTACAGCTTTTAAAGCATATTCTTTATTTTTAACAGACTTTGTATAACCTCCTTTTGGAATACCCTTTACCAAACCTTCTTCACACAAACCTAAAAAAGCACCTTTAGGACAGCTTTTTTCTTGAGAACTTTTTTATAAAGGGAAAACTTCTTTTGCGGCTCTCGACCAAATTTCAACTATAGAATAAGAGTTTTTATAGTTTTTTACACTTTTTATGGCTGTTTCACCAAAATTATTAATATTATCCATAAGTTCTTATTTTATAATTTTTAATTGTTTGGCTAAATCTTGGGTATATTTTGCAAGCGGTCTTTTAAAAGTTTCTTCAGGTTTGCTATAGTTACCTATAATCATTCTGTCTATTATTGATGGATCAGGAAATATCTTATTAAATGTTTTATTTAATTGATCTCTATATACTTTAGGATTCGCTTTTGATTTCAAAATCAACTCTTCACCAATATCCCTTTGAGAATCATAAACTTTTTGTATTTGAAATAATTCATTGTGATTCTGAAGTAATTCAAAATCTCCATTTCTAGTTTCTAAATTAATTTTTATTTTTTTCAAATCAAGAGTTAACCAATAATCAAGAATAAATTGATCTTCAATCCAAAAGTTAAAAACATCCAAATCATTTCCTATTGTATATAGTTCAAAAAGTGCTTTTTCATCACCTTTAGCTAGATTACAATTTGCACATGTAGGGTATAAATTAAAAAAAGAGGTAGAGAGAAAAGGGTATTTAGATTTTGGATAAAAATGATCTAATTGTAGTTTAGATATAACTTTTTTTCTCTTCTTTTTTTTCTTGTTATTATAATACACTGGTTCAATGGTATGTGTTGATTGAGCATTACAATAAACACAAGTTCTTAAATCTGAATTTAAAAGATATTGAGTAAATTCAACACTTCTCAAATCTTCATACCTCATGGCGTAAACAACCTCTTCATGAAAACTCCTTGATTTTTTCCCAGATAATTTCGTCCCCATTTTAGAAATTGGTACAATTTTTTCAAAATCAATAGTTAGAGATTTCATTTTAACTGGATCTGCATTCAGAATATCAGAGTATTGCTTGATGATATTATCAACATAGTTTTTGAAAATACTATGTTGACTTGTTTTAATTTTTTTTGATAATTTAACTAACCTAGTTAAAGGCAGTTCAAAACCTTCATTTCTTGTTTGATTAAATAGATCTTTATTGAAATTTGCTACTTCTTTTTCTAAACTTGAAGTTATTTTAATCTTCCTCATTATTCAGTATATCAAGTTGATTTTGTAATTCCTGAATTTTTAAAGACAACAATTCTTTTTCGTTGTAGAGAAACTTCTTATTATGTAAAGAAATCAACCTTTCTTTGATAAGAGGTTCATCAATTATCCCAATTACTTTAAGTGCTCTTTTTTCGTCCCACTTTTTATTTGGAAAAATATTAGATTCTGAAATTTCCTCTTCCTCTTTAAAAGTTAAGTAAATTATTAAATCTTGAATTACTTCTTTTGCAAACTCTCCCATATGTCCATCTTTAAGGAAAAAACTATCTGCTAATAAATCATGGATATTAGCACCAAAAGTATTTCTGTTTTCTGTTTCACTTTGGTCTAAAACATAATTATTTTTAGTTAAACTGTCCTTTTCTAAATATATAATATTATCATTGGAGATATCAGATAAAGTTAAAGGATCATGAGTAGTAAATAAAAGTTGAATGCTTTTTCCGGGAAAAATAATTGGAAATACATCAATTAAAGATTTTATGAAACGTTTTTTCCATTGAGGATGAAAACCTAAATCAGCTTCATCTAAAAGTAATAAATAGCTACTATTATAACTTTCTCTTCTTGAAAAACTATTAAATTCTTCAAGTATGTTTTTATCAACCTTAAATTGATAATCATAAAAAGAAGAAAATAAATTATACATACTTTTTTCGCCTGAACTTAAATTCTTGTTTGGTCGAAAAGTCAAAAGTATTTTCCTATCTAAAGTAAAATGTTCTTTAAACGAAATAATAAATTGTTCGTAAGAGTTTAATATTACAATTGCATTATCGAAAGAAACGTTTAATTCTGTCCAATCATCTATCGCATCATCAGTTTCAGGAATATTAGATAAAAGAACCTCTAAAAGGTTTTTAATTTCTTTTACTGGAAATAATATTTTATCACTTTCCTTTGTGTATGATATATAAGAATTTTCTAAAAACCAATAAAAAGCTTCTTTTAAAGATTCTATTTTAGCAAATTCAGGACTATCAATTTCTAAATCATTTTTTATATAACCTTCATTTAAATACTTATTACCAGAACCTTCAAGTATATTTTGAACTTTATCTATAACCCTAGAAATTATTTCAAATTTTAAATCTATTCCATTGCCATAATTTTTGGCTCTCTCATGTTTTTGAGATTCTGTTTTTAATTCTCGAAATTCTTTAAAAGTAGATTCCCTCTCTGAAGAAGCTACTTCCTTAAAATGTCGAAAAAAAGGCCTAAACCTATTTGATGTTTGATGCTCTCTAATACTAAAAGAATTAATTTTAATGTTTATTTTATCAAATATGGGTAAGTCAATTTTATTTAAAGAAAGGTCTATTTCTGGACTCTGTTTAAATTTAATCCACCTTTTTAAATTTTCTGAATTATGAAGCTCTAATTGTGCTGAAAGTTCAATGTTTTCATATTGGGTATCCTCAAGCATCATTTCATATTTTGAAAGATCCTTAAAGTTTCCTTTCACATAATTTTGATTTTGAATATTTAGGTAAGGTGAGTAGAATAGAATATCATTAATATTGGCTGTATGATTAGTAAATTCAAATTTATCATTATCTATATATTCATAAACATAATAAGAGAAAGAATGACCTCGAAAAAGATTTAGAATTGAAGATTTACCTGCTCCATTAGCACCAACGATAGTGGAAATCAGAGTGAAATTTTCGTTATAGAAATCTTTTATAAAATTTTCATTTTTGATATACCCTTTAACAAAAGGAGTCCTATTATTAGAAGAACATTCATAAATATTTCTCCCTCCTAAGTTTAAAGTAAAACCATCATGATTATCCCCAAAAACATGAGTTAATTCTCCTGAAGGAATATATATAGCTGCTAACCTCATAAACTTTTTTTCTTTAATTCTTCAAAAGAAACCAACTTCATTCCATCATCTATAAATTCATTTATAAATTTCTTAGCTTCTACAATTTTTTCTTTTTTCATATGATTTTCTACTTTTTCATGAAACAAAATTCTTAACATTTTACTGAACTTAAACACTTTAGTATTGATTTTTAGCACCTTAGAATAATCCTCAATAGTAACCTCAGTTTTAGGATTTACTAACTCATCTCTATAATCTACATAAAAACCTTTATTTTTTATATCATTAAAATCTTGTAAATATTCAGTATCTGCTTTGGTTTTTAGAAAAGGATCTGCAGCTTTACTGATATCTATAAAACCATTTATAAGATTATCAATCCATTTTACTCTTGTTCTTGTCATTTTTGATGGAATACGATTATCGTATTTATATAGGGATTCTAAAATTCCTAGTCCCACAATTATAAACATTGCTATTTGATGCCTTATTACATGATCATAAAAGATTTTTTTTGCATCTTTTATCTTGTATATGTTATAATTTTCAGAATGCAATAAAACCAAAATTGATTTTACACATTCCTCAGTACTCAGTATTAAAAGAGAGGAAGCTGAACTATAAGATTTTCTTTTTTCAGCAATAAAAATCGCATCTCGTTTTAAATTTAGAGCATTCTTATATAATGGTTTATCTAAACCGATAGATTTTTTAGGTGAAAGATTTAGAAATTTTATCATTCCTCTCTATATTTAGCATTTTCCTTAGCAACCATACCTAACATATTGTTTAATCGTTTCTATTCATATCCACTTTAATTATTATCAGATTTTATATTCCGTATTTTTCCTTAAGAAATTTTTTTAATTCTTTACCCATGATTCTATTTATGTCTTGCCAAAAAATAATTTCACAATTCAATCTTAGGACAATGTGTTCATCTTTAATACACCTAATAGTTTGATAAAAACTTTTGACTAAATCTGGTCGACGAATATCACACAACAATCTGAATTGTCCTTTTATTTGATGAGCTGCGAGAATATTTCGGATTAATTGATAATTTAAATAAGATTCTGTGTTTTGGATAAGTTTTTCTGTATGAAATACATTCTTAAAATCAACATATTTTTCAACTTCATCTTTTTGCTTATGATAAAAACCTTCTTCAGTTAATTTACACTCTAGAATTATTGATTCATTAATAAATACATCAACTTCAGTATTATCTTCTGAGTAATTTTTCCCATCATACTTTTTTACTTTTGGTTTATATCCAAATTTAATTGATTTGAAACTTTTTACATCAAAAAGTAGTTGAGAACCTTTCCATTTAGTAAAATCTGGAAAACAAAAAATATTCATAGCTAGTGCATCTGAACTATTTGATGACTGCATTTCCAAGAGTCCTTTTGTTACTGTTTTAGAATGTGTTTTTTCGGTTCGTTCTCTAAATAATGGATCTTCGATTATTTTTTTCCATGATTTAGGATGGAAATTATAAGAAATATCCTTAAAAATGATAGAGCTATTTGTATTTTCATTAGGGTGTAAATACTCTTTACCAAAACGAGTTAGTCCATAGCTCTTTGCTAAGTTTATAAGTTCTTGAGTTAAATCATTTTTATACATTGTCTAATTATAAGTTTATAATTCTTCATTCTCCTCAGCAACCAAACCCAAACACTCAACTTCTTGCTCTGCATAACCAACACTAACTTGACCATTCATTTACATAGGCAACAACCAATCTCTTAATTCGGTTAGTTTTTGGTTTTCGGACAAGTTGTTATTTATTTTAGAAACAAATCTCCACATATTTTGATCTGTACCACTGTTAAATCCCTTAGTTACGTGTTTATTCATTTTTCAATTAATTGTTTAGATATTGATCATTTTTAATCTAAAGTAGGGGTTAGCATTTTGACCTTGTAAACTTTACCTCCAGACCAAATTGCACTTCCACCATCATGTGGAATTCCTGCATTGTGAACTTTTGTTTCAACTAACTCTAATACACCTATTTCTTCACTATGGTGCCACGTATAGCCTTTTATTTTATAATTAGGTGTCTTTGTAGATGTAATTTTTCTACTCAGCATTTCTTCAATCTCACTTTTACTAAATTTCTTTTGTAATTCAGGATCTAATAATAACTTTTTCTTAAATTTCATAAAAGCATAGTTCATCTGCATTACATCAGATTTATTTAATAAATAATCTGGTAATTTTACCTTAGAAATATGTTTAAATGCTGGAAATATACCAGATATCTTCAAGCCATTAGGTAGCGTAATTGTTTTTCTTTTATAAGTAATCTTGATACCATTTTTAACAGTCTCCTTTAAACCATCATTTATAGTCTTAATTTTTACTGGACTTATATTGTTTTCTATTTGTTTTAAAACATCTTTGTTTTTACGAAATTTTCTGCCCATATAAACTGCTTTTTCGTAAGCTCTTCTGTGGGAAGAAGATGAATTTAAATAATTAAAAAAGGAAACATCCTGAACATCCATTAGTAAATTCCTTTTCACCAAATTATCCATATCATTTGTAATCCATGAATAAACTTTTCTTAAATTATTTTTACCAATAGATTCATATAGTGCTTCTACCTCGTTTTTTTTAAAATCTAATCTACCTAGAAATTTTTCTATTGCTTCCTTATCTAATTTTGAAGCTACTATTTTTCTACTTTCAAATGAGGTGATTTTTTTGACTGCACTTTTTGATAATTTTTCAGATAACTCTTTAGAAGCCTCTTTTGATGTTTTACTTAAGCCTTTATCTGTTATTTCTTTACCGAACTTTTTTACTATTTTTTTAGTAGCTGTTGCTACTTGCGAATTTGATGTTAGTGTAAAATAAAAACAGAGAATGTAGATGATTTTTTTCATATTAAAATTTTCTTTTGGAGTTTAATTGTTCAATATAAGTTTTACGTGCGTGTACAGAGAGACCATTTATAAAATACCAACTTTTAATTTTTGTCATTTCTTCAATATCAGGTAAATAATCAGAAACTAATTTGTCTACAGTATAACTAATCATCATTTCAGCAGCAATTCCAGAAATGATGATTCCTGTTTCTACTGCAGCAAGAGGTAAACCAACACCAGTTGCTGCTTGAGCAGCAATAGCACTTGAAGCAGGAATTAAAAAGGCTGTAGAAGTTAATGTTGCATCAGTGCCAAAAGATGCATTACTCTTTATTTTATTTTGACTTTCTTCTTCTTTTATTTCTTCATACGCCATTTTAAAAACTGCTTCCTGTAACCTTCCTTCAATTTGCATCATAGGCTTAAATTGGGCGTCAATTTCGCTTTCTACTGCTTTATCATTAAAATAATCAACCAACTCTAGATATTGGAATTGCATCTCCATTTCTTTGTCATTAAGTAGTAAGCTAAGTTCTAAAAGTTTTTTGTTTTTATAATTTTCTTTACGTTCGCTTGGCATACCAACTGTTTCCTTTTCAATTTCTAAAATCACTCTTTTATACTGGTTAACTTCCCATAAAGAAAGTATTCTTAAATTTTCTTCAAAAGCATTAAAACCATTATTAATAATATTACTAAGTGTGTTGTATTTATTAAAAATAACTTTAACAGGTTTGTCTCTATTTGATGTATAGTCAAACATTTGACTTTGAACAGAGAAGCAACAGAAAAGAATAAAAAAAGTTACTTTAAAGTTTTTATTTTTCATCGCTTAGAAGTTTAAATATTACTTTATAGTTTCCTTCAATTAATTCAAAACTGTTATCCTCTAAATTGTAGTCAGCATCAGTAAAAAGTATGTCTGCACTTATTAACCTATCATTTTCATCCAGAAAAATATTTTCAGTTTGATTATCATAAAAAGTATTTCTAGAAATACGTTTTATAGGTTCTAGAGAAGTATAAATTTTGTAATTACAATCCGTAAATTGTTTTACTTTTAGTATATAATAAAAGCTATCTGTTTCTGCTATCACTTGATAAATCTTATTGTTTACGTTTTCTAAAAAAGAGAATGTTTTTTGTCCTTCAGGTTTAAAAACTGTGCAAGATTCAGAGAGATACAACTCTTTTATTTCTTCACCAACTATTGGATTTAAACTATTTTTAATGTTAGAATATAGCAGTCTATTCTTTCTTTTTGCTAAATCACTGATTTCAGATATATCATATTCTATTTTTTCTTGATTGAATATGTATGATATCGTTTCTGAATTTATATCAAAACTTGCCTCTGAATTTAAAGTTTTAGTACTAATAACTTTCTTTTCTTTTAAGCTTTCAATCTCTTCAGCTAAACCCGATCCAAAAAAAGTATTTTCTATTCTAATAATAGGGTTCTCTTGTGTAAAAAACAGAACCTTATTACCTTCAATTTTTATATCTGAAACATATAAGTAATCATCTGTTGTAAATAGAATAGTGTAAATATTATTCTCTTTTTTCTTGTCTAAATAATATCTATTTAAACCATTCTCGGTAATTTTTGAAATTGAGTTCGCTATGTAAACATCTTCAATTTCTTGTGAGTCAATATTAGTAATTGCTCTTTTAAAATTTTGAATTATCAATTCATTGTTTTGACAAAAAATAGAATTGATGGTTAGCAGCATTAAAAAGGTTAAAATAATTTTATATCTCATTTTTATTCTTTTTTATATTCTTCTCTCCCCTCAGCAACCAAACCCAAACTCTCAACTTCTTGCTCTGCATAACCAACACTAACCTGCCCATTCATTAACATAGGCAATAACCAATCTCTTAATTCGGATAGTTTTTGGTTTTGTTTTAAATTATTAGATATGCTATGATAAATAGTTTTTAGTTTTGAATTGAAATCGTCTAAAATATTATTAGGTGGTTTGACTAAATTAAATCCGTTAACTAGTGAATTATTTAAATTGTTAATATTTGTTCCTAAAGATTCGTTTTTAATAGTAGCAAACATAAAATCAGACTGTGTATAAGAATACAAATAATACCTGTAATTATTTTTCGCTACTAGTTTTGCACAAAAAGCACCAAAAGCAACTTTTTTATCAAAGTAATAAAACCCATTTTTTCCAATATGATCTTTACTTCCACTTGACATCGTTATAAGTATATCAAATTTATTTAAAACTTGTTTTGAACTTGCAAATTCACTATCAACATAAACCATATTTTCTAAATCAACCACGTTCTTTGTTATATTGGTCGCTCTTAAAATAGGAATAACTCCTTCATCTCTTTCAGTCTTAATATCTTTTTTACTATATGATACTCCTCTAATTAAATCTGCTATTTCTCCGATAGTTCCATCGTCCCAACCCTCAGGAATCTCACGCCTCAACTCCTCATTAAAAACCATTTTTCCTCCAGAAGACTTATAAGGTTTTTCATTTTTATCAGGAAAATCGAACTGTACAAACCAATAATCATAGAGCGTTTTTGCCATCGCTTCTAATTCTTGGTTAATTTTATTGTTGATTTCAATTTTAGCATCTAAATCTGAAAGAATTTTTGCTATCTTTTTTTGGCTATCTAAATTAGGTAGATAAATCTCAAAGTTTTTAATATCATTTGAATTAAGATTTTTCCTAACTCCAGATGAAAGATTTCTCAAATTCTTATATTGAGTTTTTAAGTTATAATAAACAAACTCAAAATCTGCTTTTTCTTCATCAATAACAATATTACAACAAGCCTGATTTGTTGTTGTTTCATTTTTCAATATTGAAACACTTCCTCTAGTTTTACCTTCTCCATACATTGCAATACTTAATGTATTTGCAGGGTTCAATTTAATAGAAGTGTTTTCTAATGCATTTTTAGTGATTTTCTCATTTGAATCATAAATGTATTTCACTCCTAATTGTTCAGTTTTAACCCAAGGGATGTTTCCATCTATCCAATAATCTGAATTAGATCTTAATGGAGTTAAACCACTATTTATAACTTTAGAAATATTTTTAAGTGAATTTTTAATCATACTTCAAAGATTTCAAATTATTCTGAATCTCTTTTTCCAAACTTTTAGATTCAGTAAATAAATTTTCTAAATTGCTTTCAAAGTCCTTCATTTTAGTTGTAAACTCATCCGCAGAAATGTCTACATATTCAATTTTTACTTCAAAATATTGTCCTGCACTTAAACTGTAGTTTTTCGCTTTTATGTCATCATAAGAAACTACTACTGAAAAATCTTCTTTTACTTCTTTGGCATTAAAAACATCAATAATTTGCTGTTCTTCGGCATCACTTAAAACTGTTTTTTGGTTTTTACCATCTTTCACTTTGGTTCCTAAATTAGAAGCATCCACCAACACCACATCTTTGGTATTTGCTTTGTCTAAAAACAAAATACTAACGTTGGTACCAGTCGTTGCAAAAATATTAGAAGGCATAGAACCTACACCAGCCAACATTTTACTTTCTACTAATTTCTGGCGTATTTTTTTATCAATGCCACTTTGTGCTGTAATAAAACCTGTAGGCACTACAATAGCTGCTTTACCAGTTTCTGGGCTTAAAGAATGCATTATATGTTGAATAAACAACAAATAAATTGCCATAGAATCTTTCTTTGTTTTTGGAACATTTGGAATTCCTGCAAAGAAGCGTTCTTTATTGGCTTTATTATCTAAATCTACGCTGTAATCAGAAAAATCTAATTTAAATGGCGGGTTAGAAACAATATAATCGAAGGTTTCTAATTGTCCGTTTTCTTGTTTATGATACGGACTTAAAATGGTATTCCCTTGTATAATATTTTGGATAGAATGTACAAGGTTGTTTAAAATTAAATTTAAACGCAACAACGCAGAAGATTTCTGAGAAATATCTTGGGAGTAAATGGTACATTTTTCTTCGCCAATGGCGTGTGCAATATTCATTAACAAAGTACCAGAACCTGCACTTGGATCGTAACAAGTGGCATTGTTTACATTTTTATCTGTTACCAAACAAGCTGCCATAATTTTTGCAACTGCGTGTGGTGTAAAATACTCTGCATATTTACCTCCAGAATTGGTGTTGTAATCTTTAATTAAATACTCGAAAATAGTTGCGAAAAAATCGAACTTCTCTTCAAAAATTTGCTCAAAACTAAAACTAACTAATTTATTGACCAATGCTTTGCAAAAAGCATCTCTATTGTCTGTTACATATTTACTAATATTCTCGAACAACACAATACGTTCTCCACCTTGTGTTAACACCGAGAAAATATCATTATTTGCTCTGGCAACATCTAATAGGGTTTCATCAAAAATATCTGCAAATTTGTCTTTATTTTGTTGCTCGAACAAACGAGATAATAAGTTTTTAGGAGCAATTAACGCTGTGTTTTGGCTAATTTGCATACTTAACATTTCTAAATCATCATCAGAATATTCTTTTAAAGCATCATCTATATTTTCAGAATCCGCTAATTTGGGTTCTATTTTTTTTAATTCATATACATATTTATCATTCAAGAATTTATATAAAAAAACTTGGGTGATAATTTTAAATTCGTTTCCATCATTCCCTAAACCATAATTAGCACAAACGCTTTTTAAATCGTCTATTAATGCTTTGGTTTTGGTTTCAAATTGTGCGGTTTTTGTCATATTTTTATTCAATTACGAATTATTAATTTTCAATTACGGATTGGAATTACGGATTGTTTTTTGGATGCTACCAATAATTCGTAATAATTCTTCAATGTCGTTTAGTAATGGTGCTGTTTGTTCTTTTGTTAAATAATCTGTGTCGGTTAGTAATCTAATCCAATATTTTGTTTCTCTAGCTTCTTTATATGAAATTGTTAATTTGGCAAAAAATACTTCTCGATACAATTCCGTGAAAAACGGAATTACTCGAAGTGACAGTATGTTCTTACTGTTGCTTGATTACGTAATGTCACATCGAGTGAAATTCTTTTTTTTTAAGAATTTTGTATCGAGATGTTTTTGATAATTATCTACTATTAATTTTATTTCTGTTTAACACGCTAATAACCAAACGTGTTACTGTTTGCATTTCTTCTGGTTTACTTGATGCTATAAAAAGCGTTAAACTTGCTAAAGTATCGTTGCTAATTATGGGCTGATTGTTGCTATTAAAAAGCAGGTTGTTTTGTTGTAAAAACTTTAAAAAACAAGCTGCTGCAATCCGTTTGTTTCCATCTACAAACGAATGATTTTTTACTACAAAATATAAAAGCATCGTTGCTTTTTCTTCTATGGATGGATAAAAATCGTCTTCTCCAAACCCTTTTCCTATTTGAGCAACAGAACTTTCAAAACTTTTATCTTTTTCTTTTCCAAAAACATCCGAATCAAATTCGGTAAGCATTTGGTTAATTAATTCTTGATACTCATGTAAACTAGGGTAATTTGCTTCTTTGGTAGTTAACCCTTTTGCATCTAATTGTTCGTGATCATAATCATCTAACAAGCTTAAACCTTTCGCAAAAACGTTAAGCCATTGGTTGTTTGCTGTTTTTTCTTCAATAGCTCTACTTAAAATCTGAATACCATTTTTTAATACTTTTACTTCTTGCTCTTTTTGTTCTAAACGTTTTTGATTAATGGCATAACCTTGTACTAAATAATCTTTTAAAATACTGTTTGCCCATATTCTAAACTGTGTTCCTCTTAATGAGTTTACACGATAACCAACAGAAATTATAACGTCTAGATTATAATGAATTCTGTTTCTAGTTACTAATCTATTACCTTCTTGTTGAACTGTTCGGAATTTCCGAACAGTTGCCGATTCAGATAATTCTCCAGAAGAAAAAATATGTTTTATATGCTCGCTAATATTAGCTTTACTTGAATTAAAAACCGCTACAATTTGAGACTGCGTTAACCAAATGGTATCATCTTGAAGGTTAACTTGTAGCTGGGTCGTTCCATCTTCAGATTGATATATAACTATTTGATTTTGTTCTTTCATTTAATCTTTTACTTTTCAACTATCGCATATTTTGCGACTGTTGATCTTAATTTACTTAAAAACTATGTACAAATTTAAGCAACATTGCCATTATATTCGTTGATATATTCTTTTACTAAAATGTTGTTAATGCGTTTTACATCTGTTGCATTTATGTTGATGTTTTGTTTGTTTTTAAATTGATTGATCACCAAACGCATCATCATTTTTTCTACATAACTTTCGTTTTCTAAAATCTTTGCATTTTGAAGAATCTCATTGTCAACATCTGCTTTTAATCCTTTTAAGGCTTCAAACAATTTACGCTCATTATCTGTTAAAGGATCTTTCTCAATTAAGCGTTTATGAATACGAGCATACTTTGCATCATAATCATACTTTGCTTTTAATAGTTGATTTTCTCTTTCTAGCTTTTTTGCGGTATCGTAAATTTCATTTAAGGCTTTTATGTTGGCTTCCATTTCTTCTTTAGAAACTTCACTTAAATTTTTCTTCTTAAACAAACGCTCTAATTCTTCACGCAAAGAAACAAATATTGGGTCTTTTTGATCGAAATTACCACCTAACATTTCACGCGTTTTTCCTAAAACATCTTTTAATTCGTCTGCCAATACCATTTCTTCTTCTTTTACTTTTGTAAAAGCAAAAATGACATCTTCTAAAGCAGTATTTAAAATATTGTTGGTTTCAAGATTGTTTTCTAACGCTATTTTTGTGTTGATGAGTGCTAAACGATCATTTGTTAATCTCGATAAAATAGCTAGTTTTCTAAAATCTAACTTTTCTAACAATTCAAAATTACCAGATAATCTGATTAAGTTATACAGTTCTTTAGAATTGTTTAAAACCTTTGCAATTTCTCTAATTTCTGTTCGGTCATTTATTTCTGATATTTGCTGACTAAATATTTCTTTATTATTAGTATCAAACTTAAAAATGACATCTTTTATCTCTTCAATCTCTTTTTGAATTTCTGCTGCAGATTTAAACAAATCGGAATAATGTTGCATTTCATCGCCTAACTCACCTTGCAACTCGTTAAAATAATCTTGATTTGTTTTATCGAATTCTTTCTGAATATCAGCAAAATCAACCACAAAACCATATTTATGATTTTTATACGTTCTGTTTACTCTGGTTAATGTTTGTAATAAATTATGAGATTTTATTTTACGACCAATGTATAATTTCTTTAATCTTTTGGCATCGAAACCAGTCAACAACATATTATACACAAAAAGCAAATCTATTTTACCTGCTTTAAAATCATCTACCCAATCTTTACGTTCTTGTTTTGTGCCTACATCATGTAAAATTACAGTTGCCTTATTTACTTTGCTGTCAGCATTTTTTTTATTTCCATATTGCTCAGGATCTTCTGCTGCTTGCTGAAAATAGGTTTCTGGTTTGATGGCATATTTTTCATCAAAGATATTTTGCATCATTTTAGCCTGATCAGAAGAATCACAAACTACCATTCCGCCAATGGTAGTGTCATCCATAGAAATTCTTGCTTGTTCTAAATTTTGAATGATATAGTTTAGCATCGGTTCTACAAATTTATGATGTGCATAGATTTTTTTCTTATCTGCATCACCTTCTAAAACTTTAATTTTTTCTAAAGTTTCTTGAAGCGTTAGTTTGTATTTCGTTTCTATTTCTTCACGAATTAAACGCAATGTATACCCATCTTTGATGGATAAATTGTAGTAATATTTATGAATATAATCGCCAAATAACGTTTTAGAATTGTATTCTTTTCCTAAAAGTGGTGTTCCTGTCAATCCTATTTTTATAGAATGTTTATCTGCTAATTCTAAATTTGCTAAAAAACTTCCTTTCGGATTGTAACTTCTATGTACTTCATCTAAAAAGAAAATACGTTGTACGCTTAAATTATAATCGTTGTTTTTTATAACATCAGGATCATCTTTAAACTTCTGAATATTTACAGCCGTAATTTCTGCTTTCCCAGAATTGTTATGAATTACATTGGTAGATTTTATATCTTTTGTAAAAGCTTCTCTACTGCTAATTTTATGCACTGTTAAACCACGAGAAGTAAATTCTTTTGCAGCTTGATTTAATAAATCGATTCTATCTACAATAAAATAAAATTTAGGAATGATATTTTTTTTCTGATAGTAATCTGTTAAATGCTTAACATTAAAATACGTCAAGGCAGTTTTACCAGAACCTTGAGTGTGCCAAATGATACCTTTTTTAATTCCGTTTTCTAGCTTGTTTTCAATGGCTTTTGTTGCAAAAATTTGAGGATAACGCATTACGTGTTTCTCCAAACCATTTTCTTCTTCTACATACGCAAAGGCATATTGCAATATAAATTGTAAACGCTCTTTCTGAAATAAAGAAGTACTTATTGAATTTGTTGGTGTAGTCGGTTTTTTATTTGAAGCAAACTCTTTAGAATTCTTTATACTGATCAAATTGGTATCTTTCAATACAAAGTTTTCTACTTCTTCAGAGACTGGAGATAATATTTTATCTAAATCAAAGGTTTCTTCTTCTCTAAAATAATTGAATATTGGTTTTCTGTAATTGGTAGTGCTATAAAAAGCACCTTCTAACATTTGCGTATCATTATCACTATACGGCATATTGTTAGAAAACACCATTAACTGTGTTAGGTTGATAAACTTTCTAAACTTCTTATTCTGAAAACGAGTTTGCATTCGTTTATGTTCTGCTAAAATTCCATCTCTATTATTTGGTTTTTTAACTTCGATAAACACCAAAGGCATTCCGTTAATTAATAGAATAATATCTGGTCTAAAATTGTCCTCATCTTTTTCATAAGGCAATTCTGTAACTACATGAAAAGAGTTGTTTTCAAAGTTTTCAAAATCAATCATTTTAATTCCTGATTGGTCAATCAGTTTATTATAAAAAGCTCGTCCTAAATCCTCGTTTTCTAAAAATAAGGATATTTCAGTAAACTTTTTTTCTGCTTCTTTTTGAGAAAGGTTTGGGTTGATCTTTTTGATTTGCTCCAAAAAGATATTTGTAAAAATATTGGTTTCCTTATCCCAAATACTATCTTTTAAAGACAAGTAGGTATAACCTAATTTAATTAGGTGAAGTATACTTGGTATTTTTACTCTTGAATCTTCGTTAAATTTCATAGCAATCTATCTTTACATAACCGTAAATTAAATAGGTTATTTAGCAATTTTTATCACTTTAAAGATAAAAACTAAAGGTAGGAAAACAGTTTAATATGCACAAAAAGAACTAAAATAAATTAAAATATATTATTTGCGTTTGTCTTTTGTATGATTTGGAAATGCTATTAAATTGAATAGTTCTCTCATTCTTGAGCGTACTCTATTGCCATATCTTTCTTCTATTTCATCTGCGTTGAGGTTTGTAGTACCGTGGGTGAGGCTTCTCGACTGCGCTCGAAGTGACATGGAATTTGCAAAAAGGTCATAGCGTGATAATAAAATTTCGCCAATTACATTAGAATCTACTCCAAAATGTTTTCCCATGGGTTCGATGCCTATATCATCAAAACAATACAAGCCATCATTCCCATAATCTTCAATTGTTTTGAATCCTATATGATTGAAACTAAAAACAACATTTCTGCACGGAATTATTTTATAGGCTCTTTTATGTGGTGTTAGATGTCTTACTAATTTCATTAATGTTGTTTTTCCGCAACCCACAGGGCCCGATAATAAGATTCCTTTATTGAGATCTATTTTTAATCTTTTGCAGGTTTTTTCGTCCTGAATTGCATACACGCATAATTTGTATATGATATAGTAATCTTCTTTATAAATTTTGAAGTTCTTACCAAATAAGGCTTTTCCTTTTGCTTCTAAATAGATTAGCATTTTTGGAAAATCGTATATTATTTGATTTCCCTTTTGTTCGCCTAATTGAAATTGCACA
>TARA_R110002049_G_scaffold23955_3_pt1 | contig 22502 bp, 13 predicted proteins | sample TARA_R110002049 | Tara Oceans TARA_R110002049 (sample SAMEA4396941) | marine metagenome | biome: Polar Biome; feature: [SRF] surface water layer (ENVO:00010504); material: water (ENVO:00002006), including particulate matter (ENVO:01000060) such as... | depth 5 m
CTTTTTTGTTCCTAGCTTACATTACTTTTAGAAGATCTTCTTCTTCCCATGCCCGCTCTTTTCTTTGCTCTAGTTACTTTTCTTTTTTCACTACTAGACATCTCACTCCAAGGTTTTGGAGAGTCTGAGTTAACTCTTTTTGATGGTCTACAAACTTTTGTGTTTTTATTTTTATCAGATCCACACTCATTACCTTTCTCATCTTTCCAACTTTCTTTAAACCATCTCTTTAAAGAAGCTCCTTTTTTAGTTTTTCTTATCGCAGCTAGCGGAGATCTAGATGTAGATATATCCCAAGAATCTTTTTCTACTTCCATTATTTATTTTTTCTGCATTTAGCTATCATACCACTAGCATAAGCTGATGGAAATACTTTGTGTGCTTTTTTTGCCTTATAATAACAAGCGTCTTTTAATGCTATAGGTGTTTCATATTTACTGAAAGGTGTTTTACATTTTCTCATATCTATCTTTTTGATTTTCTTCTTGAACCACCTCTTCTAGTAGTAGGAGATCTTTTATTATTTATAGCTTCTCTTTGCTTTTGTTCTAGCTGCCACTTTGGCCAACCAAGTATCATAGCTACACTTTGCCACCACTCTGTTTCTTCTTCAAGAGCTCCTTTAACGTTATCATACTTTAACATTGCTCTATCTAAAGGCACGTTTGTAGTTGCTGATATTACTTTTGCACCAGCTAAGTAAGCTGGGTTATCTAATGACAAGCCTTTGTCGTACATTTCTTCTCTTCTTTTTTTACTATCAAACTGCCAAGCTGCAGCTCTAAGTCTAGATATTTTAGAACTTATTGGAGGTGAGAATTGTAATAGTTTCCATATAGAATCTACATACTCAGGTCTTGATCTTTTAGATCTTTCATATAAGTCTAATAATAAATTCTTAACAACAGACACAGCAGCTCCTCCTATACCTAAACCTCGTAACATAGAGTCAGACATTCCATTCATTGTTCTATAAGCTTTTTTAGCATCATCCTCATCGTCATCATCACCATCAAATCCTAAAGCAAATAAACCTTGTTGAAGTGAATTGAATATAACGTTTTGAACAAAGCCATAATAAGCAACTTTACTAACATTAGACTTCCAATCACCTCTACCTGCTATTAAATCTTGTATAGATCTTTTTTGTATTCTAGCATACTGCATAGGTGTGTTTGCAAACATAAGTATTAATCTACCATAGTCACTAGCTTGTTGCTGCGATATTTTATCAGGCCTACTAGACTGTTGGTTTTCCTCTGATATTTCTTTCCACTCTAATAATGCTTGATCTTTAGCTTGAGCCTCTGTCATACCACTATTTTTAATCAAATCGTTTATTCTATTTCTGTAAAACGTTGCACCACCAGAAGCTATAGCAAAACTATCAGCAAACTGCGTAGGAGCGTAACCTTTAGACATTATATATGCTAAAGCACCTTTAGCCTTATTCTTAGCCGTCTTAGCAGCGTCAGCAACTTCAGACTCAGTTACGTTAATCCTTAAACCGTTACGTCTATCTTTAAGGTAGTCAGAATTCATTAACGTCATAAAGTCAGACCAGTATTGTGGTTGATTAGCAAAAGCAGCTCCAGCTTTTAAAGGATTGTTAAAACTCCAATTTACAAAGTTTATAGCAGATATAGTTTGAAGTACAGCTGATCTAGTGTTTAAGAACATTATAGCTGCATTGGATCCGTTTATATAATCAAGTATTCTATTGCTTAACCTACTTCCTGAACCAGTTCTATTTTTGCCAGAGTACATTCTCTTTAACATTCCCTCTAAAGCTTCTCTATATTTAGAACCATAAAGAGCTTCTAGTTTATTAAGATTAGCTTCATTATATATCTTATCAGCATTTTGTTTCCAGTCTTCTAAGTACTTAGGTCTTTTAACTTCAGTAAGAATATCTTGTAAGTCTGTGCTTATAGTACCAGCTAGCCAGTCTGATTTTGGTTGAGCCCATCCATCACCTTTAGTTATATCTAATAATTGATTAGCAAAAGTTATAAGTTGAGGATCTGATTCAATAAGATCATTCATTTCTTTTAAATCAGATTCACTAACACCTGGTATTTTAAATCCATTCTTAAAATATAAATAAGCTCTAACAGCTTGCTCTTTAGTAAAACCATTAGATGTTTGTTTATTTAAATCTTTAGGTATTTTTAAATCTTTTTTAAGTTTTCTAAAGTCATTCATGACTTGTAGTCTATCTTTTCTTAAATTCTCATCAGCTACAGCATAAGGATCTAGTAAGTGTTTCTTATACCAAGCCATTTGTAAATTACCTAATGGTCCTTTAGATAAGGTAGAATATATAAGACCAGTAAAATCTTCAGCTGAATATGGTATAAAGAATTTAAAAGGATTTTTACCTGTTACTTTAGCTTTTGCAGCTGATATTTCTCCTTGAAACTTAGCTCCTTTCTTAGCAGATATTATACTATCAAACTCTTGATCTAATCCTTTAGAAAACTTTAGTTTAGCTTGTTGAACTTTAGACTTAACATCTAACACAGACATAGCGTCTTGAACAGCTTTAACATTTTGTAATGCATCATCTGCAAAATAAAAATCATTATAACCTTCAGCAGCTTTATTAACTAACCAATTTGCTTTTGCTTCACCTGTAGAATTACCTAAACCAACTATGTTTTCTTTTTTAAATTCTAAACCTTCAGACTTTAAGAATTCAAATATAGCATCTTGAGATAGTGGTGATCTAGCTGTTAAAACAAAAATATCTTCATTACCTCTAGCGTCTTTAATTTTCTTAGCTAATTCAAACATTGGACCACGAGCTCCATCTCTTACTATATCAAAGTCTGTAAAATCCATTACAGCACCTTGTTCAACAAGATCAGCTCCTTGCTCTGCAAATTGCTCTGCAGTTAACTCTCCTTGAACACCGTCTTGTGTTGTATAAAAAACTAAACTATTGCTAGTTGCTAAAGTGTCATCAAAATCAAACACTCTAATCTTTTTAATAGGTTGGTCTAACTTTCTAGCTAATCTTAAAGCTTCGTCTATACCTGCAGCTTTACTTAGTATGTCTTGAGAAGTCATGCCTTCTTCAACACTTAAAACTCCAGATGTTTTTAAATCATTTATATTTACTCCTTTACTTTGTTTTAGTCCTGGTACTATATTTTTAAACTCACTTAATCTTTCTTGAGCTATTTCTTTAGTCATGTTAGGATTTGTAAACATTTCAAACAACAACTCTTGTTGTTTAGCTATAGCTGATGGAGTTCTTAACTCTACTGGTAATCCTACTCCATACTCTTCTGCTATTGTTTTGCCGTTTGAAAGTATTAAAGAGTTAGGATCAATACCTACATAGGTTTTTCCTGTAGCTTTATCTGTTCTTATTTGTTTGTTAACAAATGGATTAAAATATCTAACCCAAACAGGTATAGTTCCATTTAAAACACCATCCCTGTATTTAGGATCAACAGCTTTAGTATAATTAAAACCTTCTCCTTTTAACATGTTATCAAATACTTGAGGCAATGCGCCTTGTATGTAATTACTTAAAGCATTATCAACATAGAGATCAAAAGAACCTTGTGCCATTCTATTAAGTAAAAACTTACCTATGTCACTAGCAGGTTCAGCATGTTCTTCTACATTTTTTAAACCAAGATCATTTACAAAATCTAATATAGCACCTTTTCTCATAAAATGACCTTGACCCCCACTTGTAGATGATAGTATAGCAGCAATTACTGGTAAATTATTTTTTCTATCTTCCTGTATTAAAGTATTAAATGTAGATAAAATATCTTTTAAACCTTTTCTTTTAGCTTTTTCCTCACTAATGAAAAGATCTGTAAAACCTTTTTTAACTTTAGAATAACCAGTTCTTTTAACAGCTTTTGTTATATTAATATTTTCAGGAGCAAATGCTTCAACACCTTCTTCAGCTGCTAAAAACTCAGCATCTTCAATAGCTTTATCTATTTGAGCAGCATTAGCAAACATAAAATTATTTTTAGAATCTTTTCTTGAGCCAGGCATTATTTGAAGTTGTATTTCTTTTGTAACAAACTTAGGATCAATATTAAGAATAGTATTACCATTCATTAATTTAAATTCTTTTAAAGTTTCATCAACTTTAATTGTTATACCGTTATCTCTTAAGAATTGTTTTTCTTTTTCACTTAAACGTTTTGGTTTGCCATTCTCAAGAACACTTTTATACATACCACCATTTGAAAATGTTCCTTTGTTTTTAGTTATAAAACTTTTAGGAATACTTCTTATAAGTGGTGGTTTACCTTCACTACCTTCAAACAATCTAGCTTTTGCTTCTTGCTTACCTTTTAAAGTGCTCATAGATATTGGAGTTCCTCCAGCCGCAGAAACTATCTTATTCCAATTAGTCTCATCAGCTTTTTTACCGCTTTCAAATAATTTTCTAGTTCTGTCTATGTTTTTCTGCTCTTGAGGTGTTATTGGAGTACCTAAACCTGCAGAATACATTAAATTGTTTTTACCTTCAACTAATGCTTGAGGTATGTTTCTACCTTTATTTTCTAAAGACTCTCTAACTTCTTGATTAGTTAGCATTCGTTCTGTTTGTGCAACTAAAGCTTTCACTCTAGCACTCGTATTTCTATCAGATAAATTAGGTTGACCTGCTGGTGTTATACCAAACAACTCTTTAAAGTCTGCTGAAGTTATATCATTTCTTTTTTCATAAATAGCTAATCCAGCTTTACTACCTGTCTTAGACATTTTAACTCTATCAGTTTTTCTATAAAACTTATCTAATAAAACTTTTTGAACTCCAGTTGATGTACCACTTGGAGTAGCACCCTCTGGCAGCATTGATATTAAAGCATCAGCATTTTTATTTATATACTGCTGTGCGTTTCTTACATCGTCTTTAGTTAAGTTACCTGGTTTAGGTTTTATACCAAACAACTTTTGAACTTCATTTAAAGCTATATTTTTTAATGATTTAAAATCTAATTGATCTATAGGTAGATTATTTATTTCTGACTTAACCTTGTCTAAAGATTCTTTAACATCTCCTGTTAGTCTAGTTTTTAATTTAATCTTTCTTTTTGGTTGATCTACAATTTCATTATCAGATTCTTCTATAGCAGCTAAACCAACCTGCTCAGTAACATCATCTGTAAACTCTTCACCTAAAACTCTTCTTGATGCTTCAATAGCTCTTGAAGGTAAAAATTTATTTATATAAGCAGCGAGTGGAACACCTGTAGATGGGTCATAAGATTTAATTAAATCAAATATACCACGTTCTCCTGTTTCTATTTCATCAGTTAACAACTGTCTATCAAAGTCAGGTGCATCTCTTCTTCTTTCTACTATTTTACTAGTTATTGGCTTGAACTGTTCTATTATGTCAAAAGCTCCATCAGAACCTTGTTCTTCATATATTTTTTGTACTTCTTCACTAGCTCCTTTAGAAAGCTTCTGATTCCTTCCCTCTCCAGTAGTAGCGTTAGGAAGTTCTTCTTCTTCCGGATCCATTACAGCTTCAGATTTTACAACTGAATTTTGGAAGCTTTTAACATAGCTATATACATCATTACCATCTTTAAGAGGATATAAAAAACTAGTGTTTTTACCAGCAAACTTATTAACCACACCTTTAAGCATAAACCTAAGGCCGTATATTTTATTAAAATCATACTGACTTAATATTCCTGAAGCTGTCATGTCTCCAAACAGGTTTAAAACCTCCTCAACGTCAACACCATTATTTTTTCTTAAGTCTTTAGCTTGCTCTGGCGTTATTGATCCTTCACTTTCTTGAAAATCTATTTCTTCATTACTAGAAGTATATTGTTCTTTTCTTTTTACAAAATCATTATACTGCTCTTGAGTTATCTTGCCAGTCTCTAATTTTATTTTTAATTGACCTTCTGCTTCTTCTATAGCTTGTTGAGCAGCTTCAACTACTACACCATCTTTTACTATTCCAGATTTTCTATTTTGAATATGCATTAATTCATGCAACGGTGACACTGCTGAAATTAAAGCTGTATTTTTATTAACACTTTGAGAAAGATTATTTTGAGCATTGTCTGTAAATAAAACTATATCATCACCTACAAATGTAGCATTAGCACCTTCTGATCTAGCATTTAGTAATGCTTGTGAATCTTTGTCATCAAGACCTTGTTCTTTTAAATCTTCTATAGTTGTTTCTGAACTTACACGAAAAGTTTTATTACCATTTAATTCTTGCTGAACACCAACTATGTTTCCATAAAAATCATATAGACCTTGATTATAAGCTGCTAAAGCTGGATCAGCAGAGTCTTTATGTTTTTCTGCATTGTTTCTTTTTCTTTTGTTTAATAACTTCTCAGCTTGAACATCTAAAGCTTTGAACTCATTAACTAAATCTTGCTTTTGTTTCTGTGTAGAATTACTACCTGCATCTGCTCTACCACCAAGTTCATTTAATTGCTTTAGCTTTTGTTTCTTTTGTCTTTGTAAATCAAATAGATCCGTCTTCTCTTCCATAGAGAGTGCAGTAAGCTTTTCATAATTTTTTATATTATCTACAGCTGCCCTATCCATTATACTCTTTTTCTCCCTCTTTAATATTTTTCTTTGCTCGTTGTTTATACCTACAGGATTTTTAAGTTGACCTTCTATATCTAATAATCTTTTTAAATCAGCAGCACTAGCCGCAGCATCTGCTTTAGTTCTAACTTGATCACCCATCATATTATACAAGTTTTGACCTACGCTAGGTCCTTGTATAGCTAAAGACGTTATTGCTGTGTTTACTAAAAACTCTGCGTTAATACCGTCTATCATAGATTTATCTTCACCTAGTATAAATATGTCAGATATATTGTTACCTATTTGAGCAGCTGCTTCTTCAACTATTTCAGTACCTACATTTATACTAGCATTTAAACCTTGGTACATAATCTTTTTAAACAAACCAGATTTAACAGGCGCAGCAATCTTGTTTAGGTTTTTCATATATCCTAAAGTACCTAATTTTTCAGAGTACATATCTATGCTTCCAGCAAGTAATTGAGATCCTACTTTTTTATACCAAGGCAGATCTTCTACTCTAGCCAAATCTTCTTTTTGTTCTATAAGCTCTTGTCTTTCAAATACTGTTAAAGGACCTTTTAATTTTTCTTCTATAGCTAGTATAGCTTCAGGAGCATTTCTTTGAGCTATATTTAACTCAGCACCTTTACTACCATAACTAGTATTAAAAAATATTCCTTGAGCTAATTGACTTGCTTTTTTACCTGCTACAAGTTTTTGAGCTCTTAATGTTGTTGCTAAAGCTTCATTACCAGCTTTTGAAGCTTTTTGTATTGCTTTAGAACTTGGACCAAAAAGTTTACCACCAAAATTAGTCATAAGAACAGTGGCTATACTAGGCGAAGCTTCAGCTAAGCTGTGAGCAGCAAAAGTACTATAATTGTTGAAATTAACATCTTTAAGTTTTAACATTGGTGCTAGTTCAGTTTGTTTTTGATTATTTAAACTTTCATTATAATCTAAAGCAGCACCTTCTACTTTGTTTAAAAAACTAGACAATTGCGTAGCATTTTCAACCTCAGCATTGTCATCTATAATCTCACCTACGATACCTAAGGTTGTTCCTATTGTACCATAAGTTCCTCCTAAGAAAAAGCTTTCCATAGCTAATTTCCCTCTCTCTAAAGCAGAATAATTTTTTGTTCCTAAATCAAGAACCAAAGATATGTCATTTAACTCTGCTGCATCATCTTGTAATTCATTTCTATTAGTATTCCAATCCTCTATTCTAGTTGCTAATTCTTTTCTTTTAGTATCAAAACCTAAAGATTTAAAATCATTTTGAACAGCTTGATAAGCTTTAATTTTTTCATTATATTCTGCAATTTTTTCTGGAGAAGAATTAGAACTTATACCTTGCTTTTCCATAAACTCTAGCTGTTCGTATATTTCTTTAGCTTGCTTATCTAAATCAGCCATCTCTGTATTATTGCTTAACTCTTCATTAACCAATTCTATAGAAGCCATTTCATCTACTATAACCGCAGCTCTAGCATTATTTTTTTGAACTTCTAAAGCCATTAATTCTGGGTTGTTAGCTAGTCTTCTAACATCTTCTTGAGTTAACCTACCTTTTATTTGATCACTCATTAGAGCTGTTAATTTAACTCTGTCTCTACTACTTAAATCCTTATTTGCATGAAAGTACTCGTTAACCATGTTTGTCTTAATCTCACCTAATTTAACACTTTTTAACTCATCAGAAGCTGCGTTTATAATTTCATCAGGAGCTACACCTGTTTCTTTAAAGTTCTGAACAATATCCCATTTCTCTTGAGGAAACCAGTCTGGTTTTTCTTTCCAGTCTTTAACAATTTCATATTGTTCATCTGGACTTTTCCAACCATCAAAATTACCCGCTTGGCTAATTAGCCCTTTTGTTTCTGTATTTGTTTTCATTAATGATTTCAACTGAAGATCTGCTTCTCTTTCTCCTTCAAATCCTCCTAATATATTTTCATCAAAAACAATTTTATCATCTACAAAAGCAGTTGTTTCCTCTACTAAACTTGCTTTAAATTCATCAGAGTCCATGTTTAAATTATTTAAATTATGTCTTAACTCTTCTGATCTTGGCTTTAGTACTTCTTCATTTCTTTTTTTAGATTCTTCTACACCTAGTTCAGAGTAATCTAGTTTTTCTACATAACTTAATCTATCGTACTTATCTTGTTCGTGAGCTATTGCAGCTGCTTTTACAGGGCTTTTATCAGCCTCTTCAATTAATTGAGTTGCTTGATTAAATTGAGGGTTTTTATTTTGATCAGATACAACGTTTAATTCAAACTCGCTTTCATATTCATCAGGTTCATTTTTTCTAGCTATATTATCCGACATTTGTTTAGCCATTTCAAAATTTATACCTCCAGTTTCTGGACTTTCTACAGGTAATTGATCTGTTGCTATTGAGTTATCTATAGCTTCTTGTTCGGGTATAACTGTAGCCATCATCTCTCGAGCTCTTCTAACAACTTCCTGTATTTTATCATCAGGCTCGTTGTTGTTGATCATGTCTTGAATTATACTTCTTAGCTTTTCCTCGTTCATATAATTATATTTTTAAATACTCATCAACTGTTTTCCCGCCGGTTTTAGATTTCCAATTATCGAATTCCTTTTTTTCAATTTGATAAGTACTATAACCTCCTTTATTCTTGTAAAGACCATTATTTCCTCCAAACGCTAATTCTTGTAAAGCTTGTTCTAGCTTTTCGTTAGAATCTACCCAATCATAATCTTCTCCATTAATACCAGCAAATTGACTTTGATTATTAAGTTGATCTCTCCACTTTTTCAAAGCATCACCTCTTAGTTGTTGTTTAGGCATTGCCATGTCAATCTCTGCCTCAAACTTCATACCTGCTTGTATTTGAGTTGAATTTAATTTGCTACCGCCTGCATCTGTAAGTTTTGTAGAAGCATTATTTACATTTTGAGAATCGGTTGGTGGGGCTTGTATTTTACCTCTAGCAATTAATTTACCTATACCATCAGAATCTACATTGTCATCAAAAGCTTTTTGAGCTATATACTTTTTACCGACTAGATCTTGGTATTCTTTTAATTTACTTTCTTGATCAGGTGTAAGACCTGAAGGCGATTCATGCCAAGAGGAATTAACCATTTGTTCCATTGTAACACCAGCTTCAGAAAGTAATGTAGCCTCATCTATACCTTCTGCTGTTAATATACCAGCTATTGAATTAGTGGCTGTTGGGTCTATTTTACCATTAGCATATCCATCTGGTATCTCATCTTGAAATACAGACAACATTCTTTTATCATCTTTCATTATAGTCTGAGTCATTGGGCTATTTTCCATTTCAGATATAAAATCTCCTCTTTTGTCTTGTTTTAATGTTTGATAAGTATACTCTTCACCTTGTGGTATATTTTCAATAGTAGCTCCTGGGTGAAACGGATCTGGATCTCCTTTTTTAAGTTTTATAGTTTCATAATAACTACTTGGACCATCAGGTGTTCCTACTTTATTCGCTAGTGTAGATGTTAGTTGTGATATATCAGCTTTATGATTAAATAAATCTTGTTCTTGGTTAGCCATACCTATCATTTCCTTACCATTTAAAAAAGAGTTTTTAGTTTGATCAAAACCTTCTTGACCTTCGTTTGGTTTAAAGAAATAAATATCACCATTAACTTCTGATAATTGAACATCACCTTTCTCCATAAGTGTTTGTATCATTTCTTTATTTTTCATAGAACCAGTACTAGATAAAGTACCATCTTTAAGAGCTTTAGCGTAGTCATTAGTTTGTTGACTGAGATACTGCACTTGTGACTTAAACTGAGGAACTAAACCTTGTATCTTAGCTAATGCTAGATTACCTTCTTGTCTAGATAATTTACCATCTTGCATTTGGTTTTTTATTTGAAAATATTCATCAACCTTTCCATTCCAAAAACCATTGATATTAGTATCTAATTTATTATCGCCAGTAGATCCAAATGTGTTAGCCATACTATACATGCTTTGCATTTCATTATCTACAATAGCTTGTTGCTTAGCAACTTGTTCTTTTTGTGCTTGAATATGTGAAGCCATTTCTTTAGCTGTACCAGCTATAGTTCTAGCTATACCACTCTTACCGCCTGACTGAATCATGCCCTGCATTCTTTTATCTACTATTCTTTTTGGATTATCGTAACTCATAATTTTTATTTAATATTTTTAAGGCCAGCTATAAGAACTGGTACTTCCAACACTTGGTCCAAGTCCTGTTACTTGTGGTCCAGCTCCAGGAGTAAGTGCAGTCCCACTAGTTATACCTGGATCAGTAGGCATTACTGTTGTAGGAGTATTATTGCCGCTCCCGGCTACCCCGGGACCCCAAATGCGCCAGAAGCTATTGAAGCTCCTTGAGCAACAGAATCACCAATACCAGCTATAGCAGCTGATCTTGCAGCTTGAGCGTCTTTAGAATTTTGCTGTGCATTCTCCATTAAACCAGCGGCTCTATTCATTTTCTTTTCATGAAAATTAATAGCATCACCCTGTTCCATAGTATCTCCTTTAGCTCTCATCTCATCTACTCTCTGTGCTCCTTGAGCTTTTTGTAAAGCTACATTTGCAGCACCTTCAGCTGCCATTTTTCTATTTTGAGTTTCTTGAGCTTGAATACTAGCAGCTATACCTCTTTTACTTTGTAATGCGGCTTGAGCTAAAGCAGTTGCTCCACCAGCAGCTTGACCTGTTTCCATCATTACATCTAAACTATTAGCTAGAGCTTGATCTGCTTGTTCTGCTTCCATTTTGAAAGCCTCAGTAGCCACAGTTAAATTAGCATAAGGATTATTTAAATCTTTAAACTGATTCTGCATATTTTCATAGGGGTTTTTGAATTCAGGTCTACTACTTTCTAACTCTGCTAACATCTCTGCTTGAGTTGCAGCTATATCATCTTGTCTATACCTTTCTTTCTTTGCTTGATTAGCATTAATTGCGCTAGTTGTTACACCTGCGGCTGCCGCTACTCCGGCTGAAATTAATATTGCTCCTGCGATAAAACTCATATGTTTTCTTTTATTAAGTTAATTTGATCTAATGTTATTTCAGGATCTTTATAGTCATCAGCTATAACCTCCTTTTCAATTTCTTCTATGTTTGTATTTTCTGTAGCGTGTACAGTAACAAACTTACAACCTGTTTTAGAATAAATAATTCTTTGAGTGCCAGGCTCTGTTATACCATAATGAGGTGCGGTTAAAGTTTCTATACCTTTATCTGTTAATACTAACATCTCACCTTCCATTAAAAAAAATGGATGTTTCTTTTTATGTATTTTAGTTAACAAAATCTGACCTGCTGGATTGTATATTTCTCTTATATAACAACCATCAGCAAACATATGCTTTAAAGGATTTAATTTTTGAACCTTATCACCTGTTATGAAGTTTGGATTTTTATGTAATTCACTACTAAGCTCTTCCATTTTTACTCTATAATGTTTTTTACGTTGTAGCTCTTTACCTATATCCCATGCTTCTTCAAAGTTAAATGCATGTTTCAAACCCAACTCTTTAGTTTTTTCTTCAAACTGTTTCTTAGCTTGCTCTTTAGTTATTGGATTATTCTTAATTTGATTATTTATTTCTTCCATATTAAATTACATTGATGATACATTATAGTTGAGGCCTATTGAATATAGTTCTTTCATACCACCTGGATCAGTTGTTATATCAGTAGTAAATGTTACATCCATATAAAAACCTTTTATACCTGACATTTTATTTCCAGATATAATTTCGCCACTAGCTATAGGTGTATCATTAACTATGTTAGCTACATATTTATTTTCTTTTCTATTGAAACCAGCATAAAATATTGGTTGATTTATTGGGTTAGCAGCTAAACCTGTATTGTTTAAACTATCGTAAGCACCTTCTAAATAACTATGTATTTTTTTACCTTGATCTCTTCTAGCTACCCAGTCACCAGTCCAAACACCAGCAGTAGATCTTTTTGCATCAAAACCAGTTCTGTCTGAAGCTAGTATAGTTGCTTCCCACCCATTAAAACCTTCATAGTCTACAGTTAAAAAGTTTTTTTGTACTGATGGTTGAGAGTTTGCTATTATAGATACTTCACAGCCATTATCAATAGAATAAAACTGAGAATGTGGAACAGACGTAGAGTAGTGTTTATATAAACCTAATTTTATAGGTGTGTATACTTTACTTGGAGACACTGAATACCAGTCTGAGTTAACGCTATAAAAGTTACTTTTTAAACTACCTATTTGAGTCGGTTTAAAAGAATAAAAACTAGGCCAACCTTGAACCTGTTCATCATAACCTAGAGTAGCATAATTATTACTAAACTTAGGAATTACTTGAGTGCCACTTTGAACATATGTAGAAGTTTCATTTGGTTGTAAAGATAAAACATACTGTTTGTTGTATCCGTCCCAACCTCCATATATTCTACTTCTATTATAGGTTAAAAGTTGTATACTAGTAATATCATTTTGTTCACCAGGTGTTAATGTTCTACTTACAACTATAAAACTAGAACCAGAAAATGATTGCACACCAACGAAGAATATATTTAGATCTACATAACTACCACTATTATTATATTCAACTAATATTTTAGAACCAATAGTACCATATTGAATAGTATTACCAATACCACCAGGAGTTGGAGTGCCATATCCTATAAGGTTTTGATTAAAACTAGCAGAACTAGTAGTTGAACCAACAATTGGAATAACTGTTCTTATGTAATCATAATCATCTGTTAATTCCTTAAATTTATCTCTAAAATAATCTCTCATACCGTATTCTGATATTTCTGTTATACCGTCATGAGATAATCTTAATACTGCATTTCTATTTCTATCAACAAAATATTTTCTAAAAGCGTATATAGCAAAGCTTTCTGGATTTTTACTTATACCATACTCTCCAGTATAAGGAACTATTTCACCTAAAACCTGATTAGTAGTAGTTACACTTCCTCCACCTTCAGCATTGTATATAGCACTTTTGTCTATCAAAGCTCTACTACATTTATTTTCCTGAAGAACTATTAAGTTATTTTCTTCTGCATATATCTTTTGTATACTAGCATACTGAGGATTTGCTGATCTAGTTATATTAGTTCCAATAGGGAATTCGTTAGTTCTATTAATACCAGTTCTAGAATTGTATATACCAGAGTATATTAATGTATTAAACCTATGCTGTTGTAAAGGTTCGTCTTCATCTAAATAAGCTCTAACACCATAAGACATAGATGCATCGTTAAAACCTCCTCTAAGGAACATTTCTTCTATATAGAAATTCTCTTTAACTACAGAAGCATTACGATCATTAACTGGTGAAGGGAATGGCACTACATTTATATTCAAAGGCGGAGCATAAACTATATTCAAAGGCCAAACGCCGTAACGTGCACTAACACCAGTACCACCTGGCACAGTATTGTTTCCTGTTTGAGCGTTGGCTTGTGGACTTAAAACTCTTTTATTCCACATGCAATTGTAATAGTCTATTTCTAAAATTGGTAAGTTTACTTGTCCCATATTATAATCACTTATTGTTTAATGATTTTTACTATTAAGGTAGAAATCTTATTATAAAATCTGATATATTAGTTTTTAAACCAAATCCATTATTGTCTATAGCATTTATTTTAACATTTATGTTTTCATCTATTATAATGCTATTACCTGTTGTAGCTAAAAGTATCTGACCTGGTAATTGACCTGAGTCTGATAAATACAAACCAGACTGTTCTACTGAGTTTGCATTAACATCAGTACCTCCTGAGTAAGTCAATAACATCTCGTACACAAGTTCATTAGTATTAGCTCTTTGAGCAGTGTTGCTTGCGTTACCACCATTAGTTGCGCTATTCAACGTGGTGCTACCACCATTATTATTATCCCATTCTGCCAAAGAAGTTCCATTAGCTAAATAAGCTGTTGGATTTATATATGGTTGGTCATTCTTTAAGTAATACACTGTAGTATTATCATCAATAAAATCACTTCCTTGAACAGGTGCTGAATTATCTATGAATAATCTAACTGGTATTGAATAATTATTATATATATCAGCCGCAACACCTAGATCAACTTTGTATTCTAAGTTTATATTAAAATATATATTATTAATATTAAAATATTGACTATTATAACCTGGAAAGTCACTAGTTACTCTTATTAAAAATCTCATATCTGCGTCAGTAGCATTTACTTCAATTAAAGTTATTGAATCAGTACCACCTAAGGTAGCACCACTGGCATATTGAGGTTCTGATATTGTAATATTTCTTATGTTCTGACTAGCACCATGGTAATTTAATAAATTACCTTTTTGATCTCTGAGCTGTATAGTTGCTATATTTTCAAAACCAGAACCAGCATCAAAAGCAGTTGACTCATTAAGCACTATTCTTCGTAAAGCACTATCACCAGGGTAAGAACTAATATATGCAGGATAATTTAAGGTTGATCTAATAAAGTTATTTAATTCCTTTATGGAACCTGCTGTACTTGTTTCATAAAATATTTCTAAATTAGACTCTGTAGGTGATGTTTCATATATCGCAGGCACTTGCTCTACTTCAGAACTAGGTTTTGCTATTTGAGAATCTTGACCCATATTAAAACCATTTTTAATTATAGCTGTTGGTGGATCTGTATCTGCTGCGTATAAGCCATTGTAACTACCTCTTTTAAATAAAGACTCAAAATTACCTATAGTCTGAACTTTTAATTTTGTTTTAAGAGGAAATATAGGCATTGTATGGTCGTTAGTAGTATAGAAAGGAGAATTAACAGTTGCAGTCCAATTAGTTTGCTTAGCTGTTCTAGGTATTAAATCTACTTCACTAGTAGAATAATTCACTTGAACTGGTGAAGCTTCTTCTAAAGCTGGTGGTATTTTATTAGCATTATCAGTTAGTAGAGTTGTAGTATTTAAAACACCAGTACTAGATTGAGTACTAAAATTAGTTGATGAAGTTTCTAAATTACCAGTGGTTATTATAAACTCTATTTCTGGATAAGCGCTACTTCCACCAGAAACTGTTTTTGCAGGTATAGTAAGCTTATCTCCTATAGCATAATTAACACCAGCTGATGTCATTGTTATTATTAGCTTTTTAGTAGCACCAACACCTGAAGTGTCAACTATGGCACTTACTTCACCACCTGAACCAGTACCTCCACCCGTAGTTGCATTTACTAGTGAAATATTAGTAACTATACTTCCAGCCGTCATGTCAGCTTGAGTAGGTTGAAAAAATCCAAAACCCATATCTTTTAACGGCGCTGGAGTTGCTGAGTAATTAGCTAAAGCTTTTGTTGTTAGTTCAAACTCTGTATAGTTTATAATATTTTGTATAAAATAAGTGTTAGTACCTGCGACTACTTTCATACCTTCTATCAAAGGGAAAGTTCTATATTCTATAGTTCCTATTGGATCTACTGTAGCTGTAGTAGAATTTTTTACAAAAGTACAATTTAAATCAAATGGTTTTACTACAGGAGTACCATCTAATAAGCTTGGCATATAAACATTGTAGTAATCTTGCTCTAATTGTTTTACAACAACTTTGTAAGAATCAAAACCTAAAACTTTATCTGAAAAAGAAAAAGTAACAGGAATACCTATATCGGCAGCGTTGTAACTTGGTAGTTCAGCCGATTGAACACCATATGATCCACTAGGCAAAGCGTTTTCTCTTGTAACTGTAATTAAGTTTTGACTACTTCCGTTTAAAACTCTTAGAACACGAAAATCATAACTAACACCGGTTGATTTTAGAGTATAAGTAACTTTCATACCAGTGGTTATATTATCATTAACACCACCAGATGCAATAGGAATATAAAAAGCATTGTTACTTCCAGCATTTTGACTGGGTGTTGTAATTATTGGATCATCATAAAGACCTGGATAACCTTTTATTAAAGGTAAGTCATAAGGTATAGCTCTAGTAAATAGCATTTTTAAAGAATCACCAGGCCAATCAATTATTCCAGACCTAGTATTTGGACTTTGAGCGATTTGTGAAAAAGCAGTTAAAGGGTTCATTGTACTATCTTTATAACCATGAAAAATAGTTGAACCTCCAAACCTTATAGGGTTTAAGGAGTACGTAGTTCCAGGACCATCTAGCAAAAAGCTTTCATCCTCAACATTTGATATAATAACATCTGAAGATCTACCGTATCTATCTTGTAATATTAAACCTACTTGATAAGTTCTATTTTGTTTTAAGCTGTGGTTCTTATAAGCAACAAAGCTATTTTTATTAAAAAGAGCTGGTTTTAAATCATCACTAGTAGTAGAGCCAATTGGATTAACAGGTAGTTCGGCTGGTTGAAATTTAGAACTAGCTCCAACATAATAATTTAATCTACCTGGAGAACTGTGTCTGTCATAGAAGTTACCTAATATTATTCTATTACCTGAAGAAGCTAGTGTTTTTGCTCTTACTGGTATTTGGTCATAAACCCTAGTCGTTTCTGCAGATCTTAAAGTTCTAATAGGTTCTTTAGAATCGTATGAGTATTCTAAATAATTAGTAGTATTATTAGCTACACTTGCATCATTAACATCTATAGACTCTACTAACATTATATTACTACTCATAGATTCTTTATACAAGATATCTATTTCATTTACTTTTAATTGATCTACTATTTTGTTTAAAGGAAACTGACACGGTATTTTTAACTTAATTTGAGTAATTTCATTTTCCATTATCTCATCATTAATAGTAGTTTGCCCAGCTCTATTTAATTGATCTATATAATTATTTTGATCGTTTCCTTTTGATTTTATTTTACCAATTTCTTTTTGGAAATAACCACCTTGCTTAGGTATAAAAACTTCTTGAGTAAATGGAGATATCAAAGAATGCTGTCCATCATCATACCTAAATCTATAAGCAAATCTAACAAACTTATCTTCTAAGTATATAGGATCGCCAGCAAAATTAGCATCATAATTTTTATTAGGCCAATGTACAGATACAATATCGCCAGTTGATAAAAGTGCTGACATATCAGCTACATTTGTCATAGTACCACCATTTTCTAATGAACTCATTATAGCTGTACCAAAGTATCTACCAACAGTATTACCCGCAACTGGAGACGTGCTAATAATAACATAGTATATGTTAGGGTCTAATTTAGGATGTGTTATTCTACAATATGCGTTTTGAGCTGTTCCTATGTTTGTTGGAAATTTACCTTGTAAGTTATAAGCTTCAAGACCTACTATTGGATTTGCTCTTCTACCTTCTTGGTATATTGAAGTTGCAACATTATCAATATACGATCCAGTTAAAGTAGTATTAGTATAGTAAGCATTATTATTAGTATTAACTTGACCTAGTTGTAGTTTAACTTGTGACTCCTTTAACCAAGGTGAGCTAACGTCTTTAGAAGTTTCTTCTATAAAACCTATAGTTATTGGTGAAGTTGTCCCGTATGGCGTTGTCACATTAGTAGCAAAATTGCTTAAATCTCTATCAGCATGTATCAACCAACATTGATTCCATATTCCTGGAAAATTATAAGTTCCAGCAGCAGGTGTTTGATAAGCGTCAGCAACTGTAAAATTTATTACATCATTTATTCTAGTACCGGCTGATGCTATTATATAAGCTCTTAATCCAGTTGAATTAGTTAGTAATGATTTTTGAGCCTCTGTTAAATCAGAGAGTTGAACCATTAAAGGTGGATATATACTATCGTAATATAAGTCACCTGCTGTTTTTGGACCTGTAGCAGTTGTAAGTGTTCCGTTAACTATAGTTGTTTGTGAAAGTTCTATAGGTTTACTAGGATAGTATTTAGCTTGAGAGATGTGATCTTCTGAGAAATAATAATCTGTATTAGCTTCTGCTGTATTAACGTTTATGCATCTTGGTTGGTTTCTATTATCAGTCCAAAACAATATATCTTCTAACATTACAGAATCTAGTATAGGACTATTTATTGAAAAATTTAAAAACCTACCCTCTACTATAGTAGAAGTATTTGATGTTACAGTATCTACTAATACAATTCTTTGCACTGACTGTATTGCACAGAAGTTATCTAATTGATTATCTGAATTATCTTGGTAGTTTGTTATAAATAAATATATCTTATTAGTGTTTTCATTTATATTCCAGCCTATTATCCTACTCATTAAGTTCTGAATACTTGATGTATTACTTCTAGACGTTGGAAGAGCACCTAGGTTAGTTACTGGTATATTGTTAACTCCTAAACTACTAAGTATTTCATTACCTAGTATATTTTCTAATGCTCCAACATCATCAGCCTCTGCTCTTGATACTGCAATATTTATTCCGTCTCTGTACTCATCAGCACCAAGAAGCCTAGCATCTAAATCCTTATTCATCTTGGACTTAGTAAATGTGTGTTGAAACTTTCTTTGCATTTAATTATGATTTAATCCACTTAGATTGACCTCTAAAAACTTGAACTATTTCGTCTAGTTTAAGATTAGATAGTCTTATTTTTGCATTTCTTGTTTTGGCATAAGAATCTCTTTTGAAAAAAGCTTTACTACCGCCGTCTACATCTCTTCTTGTTAAACAAATTCTATTTAATATTTGAGCGTACATAGCTTCTTCTATCATTTTAGGTATTATAGAATTTAATGTATAAGACAAACCATCTGATATGTAACTTAATTGTATTACTCTATTAACTAAACCACTACTAAAACTAAAAGCACCCGTTCTTTCATTTATACTAAACCAGCCATTTGTTTGAGATACTTCAGCATCTAAACCGTATCTTTGACCGTAAGCTTGTTTCCACCAAGCATAATCAAACACACCTGTAGCGCTATAAGCATCGTAATCTCCTGTTATATTATTAGAATTTGCATCAGCCCATCTGTCTTCTATTATAGACTGAGCCGCTTCTAAGTTAGTGTCGTAGCTACTTTGTGAGGGTATTCCAGTTTTTCCATCTATTATAGGAAGTTCATAAGGATTACCACTAAGACCATTGAGAGGATATATAGTATGTAAAACGCCATTATCATCAGCATAAGCTACTCTAGTATAATTAACATAATCTTTAGGTATAGGAACACTAAGTCCTGTAGGTACTGTTAATTCTTGAGATTTATAAGATTTTAAAGTATCATAAGATAATTCTTGAACCGCTCTTCTAGCATGAAACAATACATCTTTTCTTTTTAGTCTTTGTATTATTTGATCTTCACCAACGTATATGTTTAAGAAGTTATTTATTATATCATTTAAAGTTAAATAACTATAGCTACCCCAATTATCTCCTCTAGCTATATCAGTTAGTTGTAAAAATATAAACTGATTGTTTGGTACAGCTGATCCTTGAATATTTTTTAATTGAATAGTATTGTTAGTAGTATTAGTGACTATTATATTTCCAACAGGTATTTGGTTACTAGTACTTGGTAATGTTGTAGATGTAGCTAGTAAATGTGCAGTAAAATTTCCAGTATCTCTAACTTGAGTAGAAGTTCCTAAATCATCATAATTACTAATTAAGGTAGTATTTAAGTCAGGAAATGAAAACACTGTTTGATTTCCACCACTTGTATTTTGTAAAGGTCCATATTGCCCTGCATAGTATTGTGCGTCATTTTCTGTTATTGGAATTGTAGCTGCTGTTTTAGTCATAATTTATTAACTTAGTTCTAGTTGATCCTGCTGATTAGAAAGCCCAGCAGCTGCTTGTACTATTTCTTGGTCTCTAACAACGACACCAGCGTACATTAATATCTTTGTGATAAGTTCTGTTTGGTCTATGTCTGATATTTCAAAGTTCTTACTAACACCATTAGCTATTGGATCAAACACATATTGACCTACGGCTCCAACTGTATAGTTCCAAACAGGATCTATAGGTTTTTTAACATATTCTATCATATAGCTTTGAGCAGCAGAACCATTAAGACTAGCTGCAGTTGCTACACCTGGAAGTATATTTAAACTATTTCCCTCTATATAGCATATAGGAAATTCTTTAGATGGCGATGTAAGTGGTGAACGTCTATAAGAAAGAAAATCTTTTCTAGACAATTTCTCCACGTCTACTGGTAGTTCTGATCCGTTAGTATATTCTAAAACACCAAACCTGTGTAGGTCAGCAGGTAAAGCTGTTTGGCCAAATAAGCCTGACAAAGCCACAGTAACAACAGATGATGTTTCAAATGTAGCTATTTTTTCTTTTAACAATTTAATGCGATCAGCATAATCATTATCAGGTTGAGGAATCTTAATAAGTTGATTTAAATTTTCAAAATAACTTTCAAATATCTCTAATTGAACTTGAGTACCTAATTGGTTAAATTCAAATGGCGTTAGATAACCTCTTTGTTCTTTATTAAGAATACTTAATACTGTTGTGTATACCGTGTTTACGTTAATTGCCATAATTTATATTTAAAAAAAAAAGGTGGCGATAAAACCACCTTTATATAATCACTTGTTAATTTAGTTTTTTATCTATCGATCTATAAACTTCTAAACCTTCATCTGTTTTAAACCAAGCAGCCATTGCTGAATATGGATTTTCATCAAAAGGAACATTCATTAATTTACGACCATTGCTTGCCCAAGTAAATGATCTATTATCAGGACTTATACTTATTATACTTTCTTCCACAGCTCTTATTGCGAAGTTTCTAAGTATAACATTATCATCATTAGCTAAGTCAATAAACAAATCTGGATTAGATTTAGCAAATAGTATTAAATCTCTTCTTAATTCTTTAGAAGATAATTTAGTAACATCTGAACCAGCTTCAACTCTTAATACAGCTTCTGCTTGATCTATATCCATTTCATAAGCCATATTCATAGCTTCTATTTCTTCTTCTAAGTCTTCAAATTCGTCTATAGCTTCTTCAACAGGGTCAAATTCACTAAAAACTTTATCATTGTGAGGGTGTTTTTCTAAAAACTCCTGTAAGTTTCTTTTTTCTTTAGGTACATATAAGTGACCATTTTCAAATATAATATGCTTTAAAGTTATTTGTCCATCTTGTTGATCTACAAAAACGCTTTTTTGATTAGTAGCATACCTTAACTCTCTCTCATAACCTTCTTCATTATCAAACCAAACCAATGGGTATCTAGCAGAGTGTTTACAAGGTAGTGTATATGTTAATGGTGTTTTGTTACCTATAAGATAATAATTTCTATCTTTATATTGCCAGTTATCTACTGGTTCTTTAATTTGCACTTTAGCCTTTGGCTGTGCATTTTTAACAGTCACTTCTTTTTTAGGTGCTGCTTTTTGTTTTGTTTCTTCCATAATATAATATAATATAATAATTAAAAAAGACCCCGCCGAAGCGGGATCTTGTTATTGTTTTTAAGCAATAGTAATTGATGTAATATCAACCATATCCACTGTGATAGCAGGGCCAGAAGCTCCATTACCTAGTTCTATAGCGTTATTTATAGCATCTCTTATTGTGCTGAAATCAGACTGTGTTGGATAAACCAACGTGGCAGTATCTACCGACGTGTTTTCTCCAAACGTTAATACAATACCTGTAGCAGTTGGTACACTCACGTGCATCACATCGTCACAAGGTATTAAATCAGCTTTTCCACCGTTAGTAGAAAGTGTTTTGTTGAATTTTATATAACCCATTTTCTTATTTTTTAAATGTTAATAATTAATTATGCTCCTTTAAATAACACGAAGTTATTAGCAGCTTGTGTAACTAAACATCTTTCAGATAAGAAATTCACTCTCATTGTATCAAGATCAGAAGTATAAGCACCTCCAACTGAACCAGTGATCCAAGCTTTGAATCTTCTATCTTCAGTTTCAGAAGCTCTAAATCTTACGTGTAAGAAAGGTCTTCTAATGTTTGATCCTAACATTTGATCGTATACTGTAGATGTACCAGCTGGTATCATAACACCATCAATGGCG
>TARA_R110002049_G_scaffold161519_4_pt1 | contig 22501 bp, 30 predicted proteins | sample TARA_R110002049 | Tara Oceans TARA_R110002049 (sample SAMEA4396941) | marine metagenome | biome: Polar Biome; feature: [SRF] surface water layer (ENVO:00010504); material: water (ENVO:00002006), including particulate matter (ENVO:01000060) such as... | depth 5 m
AATTAAAATTAAACGAATGGGCAAACACACCAGAAGGCGCAGCCGAAGAAGAACCTACATCACATGGTGAAGCATATGATTGGGCACAAAATGTGAACCTAAGCCTAAAGCGTTATTTAGATGCAGAAGATATGAAAGTAGGCTTAAAAGAGCATACAGTAGAAGATCTTAAAGAAGCCTACAAAGCAAAAAAATCAAAATAATTTACTCCCAGGTGAATAACAGAACGGTGTAGTTTTAATTAACTACGCCGTTTTTATTGACTAAATAGTATTATGAGTGCAGATACAAAATTAACCAAAACCCCATATCAACGAGAAAAATTTACAGAAGAGCAATTAGTAGAACTTGCCAGATGTGCTGAAGATCCAAAATACTTCATGATTAACTATTGTTGGATTCAACATCCTACTAAAGGTCGTGTTAGATTTGAACTATTTGATTATCAAAAACAATTAGTAGATACATATCATTTAAACAGATACAGTATTGCATTAGTAAGTAGACAAATGGGTAAATCAACAGCAGCCGCAGGATACTTATTATGGTATGCTATGTTTGTTCCCGATCAAACGATCCTTATTGCAGCACACAAATACAGTGGTGCAAGTGAAATTATGCAACGTATACGTTTTGCATATGAAACACTTCCAGACTTTATACGTGCAGGTGTTACAAGTTATAACAAAGGTAGTATGGAGTTCGATAATGGTTCTCGTATTATTGCACAGTCTACAACAGAAAACACTGGACGTGGTTTGTCTATATCGTTAGCATACTTAGACGAATTTGCATTTGTGCGTCCTAACATAGCCAAAGAATTCTGGACAGCATTGTCTCCTACATTATCAACTGGTGGTAAATGTATTATTACAAGCACACCAAACCAGGACGATGATCAATTTGCACAAATTTATAGAGAGGCAGAGAAAGCTCAAGATGAGTTTGGAAACGATACAGCTACAGGCTTAGGCAAAAATGGATTTAAGGCTTTTAATGCTGATTGGAAATATCACCCAGATAGAGATGAAGAATGGGCATCAGAAGAACGTAATAAAATTGGCGAAGAACGTTTTAGACGTGAACACCTAAATGAATTTATTGCGTTTGATGAAACACTTATTGATAGTATTAAGTTATCACTTATGGAACATAAAGAACCATTTGCTAAAATGGGACAAGTGCGTTGGTTTAGACCTATACGTAAAGATAAGATATACATGACAGCATTAGATCCTAGTTTAGGAACAGGTGGCGACTCTGCAGCAATACAAGTATATGAAATGCCAGGTATGAAACAAGTAGCAGAATGGCAACACAATAAAACAACAGTGCAAGGACAAATTAAAATATTACGTGAAATATTAATGTATATAGAAACTGAAACAGACAGTGAAGCCGAACAGTATTACAGTGTAGAGAACAATACACTAGGTGAAGCAGCTCTTGTTGTTATATCAGAAACTGGAGAAGAATTCTTTCCAGGAACATTCCTTAGTGAAACAAAACGACATGGTAATGCACGTAAGTTTAGAAAAGGTTTCACCACTACACATAAAAGTAAAATTATGGCATGTAGTAAGTTAAAGCATTGGATTGAAACAGACAAACTTGAAATAGCAAGTAAACAACTATTAGGTGAACTTAAAGTCTTTATTGCACGTGGTAATAGTTATGCAGCAAAAGAAGGCGAACATGATGACTTAGTAATGTCATTAATACTAATAGTTAGAATGGCACAAGAAATTGTTAACTACGAAGAATCAGCATTTGAATACTTAGTTGATGCCGATGATGATGATTTCATGCAGCCAATGCCTTTTAGTATGTTGTAAATTTTACCATTTGGCATAAATAGTATAAAGAGGAAAACCAATGAACACAGTTGCACAAGAAATATTTAATATTATAAAAGGCGCCAATTATGATGTAGTGCTTTTTACAGACGCTGGAGAGAAAACATTAGATTCAGCATCAGCAACAAGATTTTATATCCAAGAACAGGATATGATGATTTCATTGCGTTCAGAAGATAACAAGTTAGAATTACTGGTTCAAGTAGGATCAGACTTTAACATTGACGCAAACAAACCACTATTAAATAGTTTTAAGAGTGCGGTACATAAACAAATGGGTGAGTATACAGTGAAAAGATTTGATAAAAACATAGAACCAAAAGACTTCTCGCATCAAAGTGTTACTGAAGGATTCAGTAGAGCATTTGGTAGCGTAAAAACAAGCTACATACAATTAGAAAACGCAAGATTAATTATTAAGCACAGCAAAGGTGTTAATGAAGAAGTGCGTGGAGCAAGAAGCAGAAACATACATAGTTTATTTGTTGAAAATGCAAATAAAGAACAAACAAAATTCCCATACAAATATATGGCAGGCGCTAAAGCTATGGCCATGCATGTTAACCATGGTGGAACATTTGAAGATGCTAAAGGCACAGGCATTATGAATATGTGCAAAGAAGCAATAGAGATGTCACAGTTCCTTACACATGTAAGAACAAACAAACTAGTTAACGAAGGCAATGCTAACGTAGTTGAAACTATCAAATCGCAACTAAAAAGCATTAAAGAAACAGTAAAAGGTCTACAAACACTAAAAGGCTATAATAGTTACCAAACAAAAGAAATAGTAGAAACTGAAGAAAATTCGGTTGACATATCTGATAAGTTCTTGTATAATACATTTGAGACTGTAGATATGAATGAAGTTCTTTCCACAGTATCTCGCATTTTTAATGAACGTGAGGGAAAAGATACTATGCATGATAAACTAATAAATGATGTAATGACAGTAATTAAGTCAGGTGATGATCTTAAATTAAATATTGACGCAAACGATCCAACTAATCCTAATAATGAAGATCCAGTAAAATGGAGCGGAGGTATGGGACCACTTGCTAAATTAAGTGCGATGTTATCTTATATTGGTATGACCACTAAAAATGATGAATTATTTAATGTGTTAACAAAATTAAGTAATGATGTGCATGATATGAAAACTAATAATACAATGCTAGCGGCAAAAATTGCTAACTACTTGTATAAAAAGGGATCAGCAAAAACAATGGAAGTAGCTGTTACGACAGAAGAATCTATTACAGATTCTGTTATTGCAGAACTTCAAAAAAGAATTTCCTAATAAACCAGGAAATAGTGCTTGACAGTAAGCACTTAAAGTAGTATACTGTATAGGCTAACAAAGGCAAAACAACTGTATACAAGAGAATTGTATACTTTATAAAACTATTAAAGGCTATTATAGGCTAATAAAGGAGAAGTAACATGGCAACACTAGCAGAAATACGTGCTAAATTACAAGCACAAGACTCACGCCCAAAGGGTGGGTCACAAACAGGCGATAACGCCATCTTTGCACATTGGAACATTAAAGAAGGTTCTAGTGCAACATTAAGATTCCTACCAGACGCAGACGAAGGTAATACGTTCTTTTGGAAAGAACGTCAAATGATCCGTTTGAGTTTTCCAGGAGTCAAAGGCCAAGACGAGAACAAACCAGTAATGGTTCAAGTTCCTTGCGTTGAAATGTGGGGCGAGCAATGTCCTGTTCACGCAGAAATTCGTCCTTGGTTTAAAGATCCAGCTTTAGAAGATACTGCACGTAAGTATTGGAAAAAGCGTTCTTATATCTTTCAAGGATTTGTTACTGACAACGAATCACCCGAAGACAACGTTCCAGAAAATCCAATTCGTAGATTTGTAATCTCACCACAAATTTATAAAATCATTAGTGCAGCATTAATGGATCCAGAGTTTGAAGAAATTCCTACGGATTATGAAGCTGGCACGGATTTTAAAGTGATGAAATCTACTAAAGGCGGATATGCTGATTATAGCACATCTAACTGGAGTCGTCGTTCACGTAGTTTAGATCAAACAGAACGTGATGGAATTGCGGCTAACGGATTACATAATCTAAATGACTTCTTACCGAAGAAGCCAGATGCAGAACATCTACAAGCAATCTTTGAAATGTTCGAAGCAAGTGTAAATGGCGAACTTTATGATGTAGATCGTTTTGGACCGTTTTATCGTCCATACGGTATAGACGCACCAACAAGTGCTCCTAAAGTTGCACCAGCACCAGCGGCACAAGTAGCGGCTCCGGTAGCACCAGCAGTTGAGGCACCAGTTGCACCAGCAGTTGAGGCACCAGTTGCAGAAGCGGCACCGATTACACCTCCTACAGCACCAGCTCCGGCTACTGTTGCAGATAGTGGACAAGCGGCACCGAGTGCAGAAGACATCCTAGCAGCGATTCGTAATCGTAAGTAAATAACAAAACTTGGGCATGTATGTGCATGTCCAAGTTTCTTAGATTGGAGATAAAAGATGGCAAGACCTTTTGACGTAAGCAAATTCCGTAAAAGTATTACTAAAGCGGTGCCCGGACTCAGTGTCGGGTTTAATGATCCAGATACATGGATCTCAACAGGTAATTATACACTAAACAAATTAATCAGCGATGACTTCCACAAAGGTATTCCTTTAGGGAAAGTTACTGTTCTCGCAGGAGAATCAGGTGCAGGTAAAAGTTATATTGCAGCAGGCAATGTAGTTAAGTTAGCACAAGAACAAGGTATCTTTGTTGTATTAATTGATAGTGAAAATGCACTTGATGAAAAATGGTTACATGCACTTGATGTTGATACCGCAGAAGATAAACTTCTAAAATTAAACATGTCAATGATTGACGATGTTGCTCGAACTGTAAGTGACTTTATGAAAGACTATAAGGCAGAATATGCAGAAAAAGAAAAAGAAGAACGACCTAAAGTGTTGTTTGTTGTAGATTCTTTGGGCATGTTACTAACACCTACTGATGTTGATCAGTTTCAAAAGGGTGATATGAAAGGTGATATGGGTCGTAAGCCTAAAGCACTAACTTCATTAGTTCGTAATACAGTTAACATGCTAGGACAATATAATGTTGGTATGTTATGCACAAACCACACATATGCATCACAAGATATGTTTGACCCAGATGACAAGATCTCAGGTGGTCAAGGCTTTATCTATGCATCAAGTATTGTTATTGCAATGCGTAAACTTAAACTAAAAGTTGATGCAGATGGCAACAAAACATCACAAGTATTTGGTATTAGAGCAGCGTGTAAGGTAATGAAAACACGTTATTCAAAACCATTTGAAAGTGTGCAAGTAGAGATCCCATATGAAACAGGTATGAGCCCATACAGTGGCTTGACTGAATTCTTTGAAGCCAAAGGTTTGTTAAAGAAAAGTGGAAACAGTTTAGAATACATTAGCCCGGAAACAGGCGAAGTAATTAAAATGTTCCGTAAACCTTGGAATGCAAACAAGGACGGTGCATTAGATATCATCATGTCAGAATATGACAACGATGTAGCTGATGCAGAAGAAGAAATTATTGATGACATCGAAGAAACTACAACGGAGGCGGTAAATGAATCTGAGTGATAATGATTTAGAGTTATTTTTACAAATATTTGACAAAGCAATTGCACATATACCTGATAAAAATAAAGATAAATTTGCTGAAGATTATATTTTTACATTAGATGATTATGGAGTAGACCTAAAACGACATGCAGTTGAAATTGGCGACCATGATGAACTTTTAGATAAAGCATTATCTGATCATTTTGAAGTTAACGATGACCATGACTCTGATGAAGAGTATGCAGAAGAATATTGGGAAGAAGAACAATAATGAGTAACTGGTATCGTAAAGTTTCACAAAATATGGGAGAGATAGTTTCGGCTATCTCTTTCTACGAACGTGAAATTGATGCTGCTAGGTTCGAGTGTGGCATGAAAGGTGTGTTAGAAAAACACAGTAGAGAAATGCCCGGTATAGTTGAACATAGGTTTAATCAGTTACAAGAAGTAGAAGCAATATTAGAACATCTAAATACAGAAATGCGTAAACTACGTAGTCAAACATTTCGTAAGTTTTTAGAAAATTATAATAAAGCTCTAAGTTCACGTGATGCAGAAAAATATGTAGACGGTGAACAAGACGTAGTAGACTTACAATATCTAATCAATGATTTTAGTCTAATACGAAACAAATATATCGGTATAATCAAGGCACTTGAAGCCAAAGGCTTTCAAATTAATAATGTAGTTAAACTACGTGCCGCAGGATTAGAAGATATTTCATTATAATATAAAAAACTTAAAATATTAAAAAGGCTCGCTTTATGCGGGTCTTTTTTATGACTAAATGCAAAATAAAGGTTGACAAGTAAGACTTCTTACTCTATACTATAAGTATAAAGTTTAATTAGTAGGAGAAATACTATGCCAGCAACACAAGTAAAAAATGATATAAGCAATTATACACCAGCTGAAATATTAGCTATCTCGTTCGAAGTGTTTGATGCACAAGGCTTTGTTAAAAGCGGATATGGTTATAAACAACCTACTAATACTGTAGATGAAGATGGCAATCAAATTTACTCTGATATTAAAGATAACAAAACAGTTATCATTCAAACAGTAAAAAACTTTGCTGGAAAATACATTCCCAATCAAAAATACGTAGATCAAGCAACCGCAGAAATTGAACGCATTAATGGTAAATTAATGATGAAAAAACTTGGCGGTGGATTAAGTAATTTCGAAGGTGGACTAGTTAAAGCAATAGAGGAAGATGTTAATAACTTCCATGTAAGTATTCTTGCTAGTGTTCCAAACTCAGTTAAAATTGATCAGAAGCGTGAAGCACTAAATGACCGTATGTTGCAGTTAAAACATAGTAGTCAGTTTATTGGTAAAAAAGGCACCCGCTATGATATTGAAGTAGATGTAATAGATGTTAAGTTTATACAGTCAAGTGATGTATACATGATTACTTGTGTATCAGACAACAGAGATATTGTTAAGTTTTGGTGGAGAGAACAGCCAGATCTAACTGACATTATCGAAGGTAGAACAATATCTATTCGTGGCACTGTTAATAAGCAAGAAATCAGCAAATACAGTGAAGCAAAAGAAACTCTTTTCAACAGAGTTAAGCTAACTTTAGTAAAATAATTTCAAAAAAACTTTTAAACCCTTGTGTTATAAGGGTTTATTTCTGTATGAAAAGGTTGACAACCAAGACATCTTGCCGTATAATATAAGTATATTAAATAAAAAGAGGACGTGAAGAATGGCACAATTTAAACTATATCAAATACACTTAACAGACGCTGAAGTTGACCTAATCAATGCAGAAGGGCATGATGCAGTTCACAAGCAATCTTTAAAGTTAGACATGGGTCTTCGTAAAAATGATACAGGTGCAGTTGCCGGTGATGCATTTAGACGTGGGTATTACACACATGTATCAAACATTACTGCCGAGAGCCTAGAGAATGTATTTACTGTAGGTAACATGGGTCCAGAAGAAAACATTGAACGTTTATCACGTATGTATAGTGTTAGCGTTGGTGATATTGTTGAAGACGAAACTGGTAAGCAATCAGTAGTTGATAGCTTTGGTTTCGCAGAAGTGGCGTAAATAAAAGGTTGACAAGTAAGACATCTTACTGTAATATATAATTATAAACTAACAAATAGGAGTTGTTAATGCAAAATTTAGTTACTAAAAAACGTGGTCGTCCTTCGAAAGCAACCAAGCTAATTGAGGTTGTAAATGACGCAGTTGATAATCCAAACGAAAGCGATGATCAGATTATCGAACGTATGCGTGAACGTTTTAGTATCTTAGATGATATGACGCAAGCATCAATTGATGGCGTTGTGCGTGGTATGGTTGTTACTGGACCTCCGGGTGTTGGTAAGTCATTTGGTGTAGAAGCTGTTTTAGAAAAGAACAGTTTGTTTGATAAACTTGCAGGCAACAAGATGCGTTTTGAAGTTATCAAAGGTGCCTCAAGTGCAATTGGTTTGTATAAGGTTTTGTTTGAAAATGCAGATCGTAATAGTGTTCTTGTGTTAGATGATTGTGATACAGTATTGTATGATGAGACAAGTCTTAACTTGCTTAAAGCGGCACTTGACTCAAGTAAAAAGCGAACACTAAACTGGAATACAGACAGTGCATTGCTACGCCGAGAAGGCATTCCAGATAGCTTCGAATTTAGAGGTAGTGTTATCTTTATTACCAACCTTAAGTTTGACAAGGTGCGTGGTAAGATTAAAGATCACTTAGATGCTATTATGTCACGTTGTCACTACTTGGATCTTACAATGGATACAATGCGTGAAAAAGTATTACGTTGTAAGCAGATTGTTGCAGATGGTATGCTTAACGAATATGGCTTTACAGCAGCGGAACAAAATGAGCTTATGAGCTTCATGTTTGATAACAAAGAAAAAATGCGTGAGATTAGTTTGCGTATGGTTACTAAACTTGCAGACCTTAAAAAGTCAATGGGCGGCGAGAAGTGGAAACGTGTTGCAGAAGTTACATGTATGCGTCGACTATAATATAAACAACAAAAAGGCTTGGTTGACAGGCCTTTTTTTATGACATAAATATAAACATGGAATTTATACTCAAAGCAATCATAGGTGGATTAATCGTAGCAGGTGTTGTTACAGCAGCTCAGCGTGGTAACCCAACACTAGGCGCATTAATACTTGGCATACCTTTAGGTAGTGTTATTAGTCTTATCTTTATGTATTATTCAGGCGTTGATGTTAAAGTATTTCAACAACTAGCACAAGAAACAATATATTTTGTTTTAGTTAGTTTAGTGTTCTTTCCAATGTTTGTTATTACATTAAATCACTGGAACTTCTGGTTATCACTATTAAGTTCTATCTCAGTAACAATGATTGCATTGTTATTTCTAAAACATTACCTAGAAAGTTAATAGATCAATTGACAATGCAACTAAACTATAGTATACTAATACTATGAATTGTAATATAGTAATTAAAGACGAAGTAAACTGTAAAATCGAAGGTCTCGATTTAAACACCCGTAAAAAATGCGAGAAAGAACTAAAGTTCTTTATGCCGTATGCATTTCATGTGCCGGCATATAAGCTAGGTAGATGGGATGGATGTATAAGCTTCTTCAGTGTGGGTGGGGTAACATATGTTAATTTACTTGATAGGGTTTTACCTATTATTATGGACAATGGTTATTCTATTACTGTAGATGATAAACGAGAAAGTAACGAATCTTTTGATTTTACAGCAGTTGATGAATCTACATTTGCACACAAGAATTGGCCCGAGAAACATCAATTAGCAGGCCAACCAGTTGTGTTACGAGATTATCAAATTACTATTGTTAACAAATATCTTACTACACCACAGTGCTTGCAAGAAATTGCCACTGGTGCTGGTAAGACACTGATCACAGCAGCTTTATCCGAGCGTGTGGAAAAGTATGGAAGGTCAATTGTTATTGTTCCAAACAAAGATTTGGTGAGGCAGACATTTGATGATTATGAAAATTTAGGACTAGACGTTGGAGTTTACTACGGCGACAAAAAAGATATAGGACGCACCCATACAATATGCACATGGCAGAGTTTAAATAGTATCAAGAAAAGATTCAGAGATGGACTTACTGATATGAGTTTACGAGAGTTCTCAGATGGAGTTGTTTGTGTTATTGTAGACGAAGTTCACCAAGCAAAAGCAGACGTCTTAAAAGATATGCTTACTAAGGAATTTGCACACATTCCATTACGTTGGGGATTAACAGGAACTATACCAAAAGAAGATCATGCTAAAGCAAGTTTGCAAGCATGCTTAGGTGAAGTTACAAACAAACTAAGTGCAAGTGAATTACAAGACATGGGAGTTTTAAGTAACTGTCATGTTAATGTAGTTCAGTTAAAAGAAACAGCGGTATATAATGATTATCAAAGTGAATTAAAATATTTAACAACAGATAAAGAACGCATGCAATATCTTAGTAACTTTATTTCTACTGTTGCTGAAACAGGTAATACACTTGTGTTGGTTGATAGAATTAAAAGCGGTGAGATAATTGCAGAAAATATACCAGATGTTACTTTTGTTAAAGGGGCTATGAAAGTCACCGACAGAAAGGAAGCATATGATGAAATTAATGAAGCGACTAATAGTATCACTGTTGCAACCTACGGTGTGGCTGCCGTTGGTATTAATATTCCACGTATTTTTAACCTTATACTTCTTGAACCTGGGAAGTCGTTTGTTAGAGTTATCCAGTCAATAGGACGTGGAGTGCGTAAAGCCGAAGACAAAGATTTTGTGCAAATTTGGGACGTAACTAGCACAGCCAAGTTTAGCAAAAAGCATCTTACTGAACGTAAGAAATTTTATAAAGAAGCAAATTATCCTTTCACAATTGAAAAGACTGATTGGCGTTAAGAGAGAAACTAATGAAAATATTAACTGTAGAAAATGAAACATACGATTTAAATGAAATACCAGAAACAATTGACGACCTGCGATACGGCATTCTTGATTATACAAATCCCGCCAACGTAGATTATTATTTTATTCCACTGGTATTTTTAGAAAGCTTCTATGCACCAGCGGCAATACTACAAATTGGAAACACTACAATCAGTATGCCACTTGATTGGCACATGGTTATATGTGACGCAGAAGTAGGTGATCCAGAAGTTATGAGTTTAATGAGTCTTAATGACAGAGGCTTTACTGCATTTGCTTTTAATCCAATTACAGGATTTAGTGCCCAATACATAGATGTTTCAATTGTAAACATTTATAGTGATGTAAAATGGTATGCACCTAAGTTAAAGTATGGACACTTGTTATGTGTTCCACTAAGTGATGAACCAAATTCACCTTGTGTATTATTTGTTAAAGATGCAAATAAATTGCCTGAAGTTCTTGACATTGAACAACTTTGGTAGTATAGTAAGAACATGAGCAAATTAAACATTAAAGAAGAAATGAGATCAATCGATCAAAAAGATCGAGCTTGGTATGATAGTCTTACTGATGATGAAAAGAAAAAACTTGGCATGTGGTTGCTTATGCGATATACAAGTAATGTCAGCGGCAAATATGCAGAGCATTATTTAGAATGGACTAACGAAGCAGTTAATGTGCATTTTAACACAATAAGAAAACACCCGCAGTTGCAATATCAGTTGCTACAATTGGTTGGAGTAGGTTCTACAGTATTCCATCCATGGATTGCACCCGGCAAAGCAGGTAAGAAAAATAAACTACAAAATTGGTTTGCAGAACATTATCCACACTTAAATGATGATGAACTTGATATTATGTTAAGCAGTAGCAAAGATGACATTAAATCATTACTACTTGAATACGGATTAAAGGATAAAGAAATAAAAGATCTAATTGGCAAACTAAAATGACTGTAGGCTTTAAATGTGAATATTGCAGTAAGACATTTAAGCGTGAAAACACTATGGCAGTTCATATGTGTGAACGCAAACGCAGGCACATGAGCAAAGATGATAAAGAAGTGCAACTAGCATATAGGTCATATCAACTATTTTATAGAATAGGAACAAATGCTAAAGGCGAAAAAAGTTTTGATGAATTTGCAGCAAGTCAATATTATACAGCATTTGTAAAGTATGCAAGATACTGTATTGAATTACGAGTAGATGACGTTCCTGAATACACACGTTGGTTACTAAAGAATCAAATAAGAATTGATAGATGGACAAGCGATAGGAACTTTTCAGCTTGGATTAAAACAAGACTAAAGACAGAAAGTGCAGACAGGGCCATAGAAAGAACTATATTGTTTATGCGTGAATACGGTAAAGAAAAAGGGTTTGGATGGAATGAATACTTCCATCTAGTGCCGCCAAATCTTGCAGTATTTCACATCTGTAGTGGTAAGATTAGTCCATGGGTAGTATACGCAAGTTCGTCAGCACAAGGGCTATTAGAGAAGCTTACAAGCGAACAAATACAAATGGTTACAGATTATATTGATCCATATCATTGGCAACGAGTTATGAAAACACATGCTGAAGATTTTAAGTGGGTTGAAGAAATAATGGAAGAGGCACATTTATGATAGCAAACACAGATATTGATATTGACGTTGCAGACAGAACTAGGTTGTTAAACTTAATTAAACATACACCTGCAATGATTAATGATAATGGTAGACGTAAGAAACACAACACCGGTGTATACTTCCACGAAATGCCAAGTGATCCATTTACAGGACTAAGCACTATTGATCACAAAGAAGCAGAGTCTAAGGGTTACTTTAAACTTGATGTGCTAAACGTAAGTTTATATAAAGATGTTGAAAGTTATGATCAATTAGAAAAATTGCTTGCAATGGAACCAATGTGGGATTTATTGCAACATGCAGAAGTTGTTGAAAAACTATTTCACATACATGCACACTATGACATTGTAAGCAAAATGAAACCAACAAGTGTTGAAGAACTTGCAGCCGTGTTGGCAATCATTAGACCAGCTAAACGTGGGTTACTAGGTAAAGATTGGAATACAGTATTTGCTACAGTGTGGGAGAAGCCAACAAACGGAACATATTACTTTAAAAAAGCACACGCAATAAGTTATGCAATGGCAATTGTATTACAACTTAATATGCTAGTTACTGGGGTTTCTTCACAAGACTGATATTACGTCTTTTAATACGTTTAGTAATACTATCACTTAATCTTACTTCAGGTCCAGCAACAACTTCCATTTGTTTTATATTAAAACTTTGACTAGCAGAACTAAATGGCCATCTGTTTATTAGTGCTATATTAATAGGTAACTTCCTATTTGTTTCCCACCACCATTCATCGCCAAGTTTTAAGAACTGTTGTCTTTCTTGATTGGTGCTAAGTCTATCATACACATACATAGTTGCAATTTGATTATCTATGTTTTGCATAATACCCAAGTATTCGTTTCCTGCATATTCTATAACAGTTAAAAACGGAAATTCTTCTAGTAGTATTTGGTATTTTTTTATCATTGTATATATATTTATTTTAAATTTTTTCTCTGGTATTTGCATAAATACATACACAGGAGAACATGAATGTCAAATTATGCAACAACTTATAATATTAATCAAACAGGCGACTTATACGCGATTGATGCCTCGGGCAGTAAAGCAGGACTAGGTAACTATGCTTCGTCAACTGGAACTACTATAAATTCTCCTGTAAACTACAGGTTCTTAAAGCTATTTACCGGTTTAGATAATGAGTTTATTTTTTACATAAAAAACACTGATCGCAAGCCAATACAACTACATGGACAAACTATAACTGCTAATGTAGTTAACAGAGAAACCCAAGTAAAGCTATTGTCAAAAAAATGTCAAATTGTCGACTATGATGAAGGCAAAGTTAAACTGGTTATTACTTCCGGTGAAATGGTTGCAATCCAGAATGGTTTCCTTGACTTAGTATTTACCTATGTAAATTCTCAAGGTTTAAATCTTCCATTATTTGTTGATATGAATCTTAGACCAAATTATACAATAGAAGTAAGTAATCAAACACAAAGTATTCCATTACTATCAGCATCAACTGAAACATTTATATTAAGAGATGGATTCTATTACAGTAGCCATTTACCAGGTCCTGGTGCAAAAAACAAAGTTAACGGAATGGTTACATTGGCAGTATATGCCACTAACTACACAGGCGACTTTTTTATACAAGGTGCATTAGAAGAAAATCCAGAAGAAAGCGACTGGTTTAATATTATATTAGGAACTTATACAGACGAACATTATCCATATGTTAACAAAACTGGCATTGATCCATGGACATTTAGAACTAATATAAAATATCTTAGAGCAAAATTCACACAAACGCAAGGAACACTTGACAAAGTCATCATAAGAGTGTAGTATATACACATGAGCTTAATGATCGACTACGTTAGAAATCTGGTTCCAGTTAATTGGAAATCTAGCCCTAGCGGCTGGCACTCTGGTAATTGTCCTATGTGTATAACAAATGGACAATCTAGACCAGATACCCGTGGTCGCGGGGGATTTCATTTTGATGATGATAAGTTCCAATATCATTGTTTTAATTGTCATTATAAAACAGGTTTTTCACCAGGCAATAAAATTAATGATAGATTAAAAAAATTATTAGTGCAATTTGGTGCAGATCCTACACAAGTTCAACGATTACAATTAGAACTATTACGCGAACAAGATATTTCACAAACATTAATGGTAGCAGAGCGTAGAAAGAAACTAGTAATAGATTGGCCAGAAGTAGCATTGCCAGAAAATACAAAGCCATTTATGGAACATACACCAGATACTAATTGGACAGAAGCAGTAGAATATTTAACTGAACGAGGATTTGATATAACAGATCCTAGATTAATGTATAGTCCTGCTAAACAGCCAGCTAGAATGTCAAAGCGTTTTGTAATACCGTTTTATTATAAAAATAAAGTAATCGGATATACAGGGCGTTGGGTAGGTAAGCCACCAGAAGGAATGCCTAAGTATTACAATCAACAACCAGCTAAAAACTTTGTTTATGGATTAGACAGACAACATGCTGACAAAGAAATTGTTATATTGACAGAAGGCCCATTAGATGCTATAATAACAGATGGAATCAGTGCTGGAACTAATACTATTAGTGATGAACAAGCAGACGTTATTTTGAGTATAAACAAACAAATTATTGTATTACCCGATGCCGACGAGGCAGGAATGAAGATGGTAGATGCAGCAGTTAAATACGGATGGAGTGTTGCATTTCCTGAATGGGAAGATTGCAACGATGCCGGCGATGCGTTAATGAAATACGGCAGATTATTTACAGTGCGTAGTATACTAGACAGTGCTATAAGTAATCCTACAAAAATACAAGTTATTGGAAGGAAATATTGTAAATGAGTGAACAAAAAGAATATACATTTGAGCTACAAAAACTATTTGTAGAATTTTTAGCACACGATCAAGATTTGTTTGTTCGTGTAAATGGCATATGTGATCCAGAGTTCTTTACAAGAGAACTACGTAAGACAGTAGAGTTTATTCAAGAACATGCAAACAGTTATGGCGCACTTCCTTCAAGTGAACAAATTATAGCAACAACTGGATTAGAACTACAAAGTTTAAAAGACATAGATGCAAGACACGATGACTGGTTTATTGATGAGTTTGAAACATTTTGTAAACACAAATCACTAGAACGTGCTATTTTGAATTCAACAGATTTGCTCGAACAAGGTGAATTTGGTGCAGTAGAATTAATGATTAAAGAAGCAGTAGGTATTGGGCTTGCTAAACATTTAGGCACAGACTATTGGGCAAATCCATTAGAACGTATTGAGCGTGTAAGAAATGCACGTGGTGGAACAAGCACAGGCTGGACTGAAATTGATAAAAAACTATATGGTGGATTTAATAGAGGTGAATTAAATATATTTGCTGCACCGTCAGGTGGTGGTAAGAGTTTGTTCTTGCAAAACTTAGCATTAAACTGGGCATTAGATGGAAAGAATGTATTGTATATTAGTTTGGAACTTAGTGAAGAGCTATGTAGTATGCGTCTTGATAGTATGCTTACAGGATATAACACAAAAGAAGTATTTAAAAATGCAGAAGACGTTGGATTAAAAGTTGGAGCAATTGGTAAAAAAGCAGGTAACCTACAAATTGTGCAAATGCCAAATGGTATTACATGTAATGATTTAAATAGTTTTATGAAAGAGTATGAAGTAAAGCATAATATTAAATTAGATGCAGTATTACTTGATTATTTAGATTTAATGATGCCAGCACAGCGTAAAGTGCCACCAAGTGACTTGTTTATTAAAGATAAATTTGTATCTGAGGAGTTGCGTAACTTTGCAGTAGAAAAAGATCTACTATTTGCAACAGCATCTCAGTTAAACAGAGCAGCAGTAGAGGAAGTAGAGTTTGATCACTCGCACATTGCAGGTGGTATTAGTAAGATTCAAACAGCTGACAACGTAATTGGTATTTTTACAAGCACAGCAATGCGTGAACGTGGACGTTATCAAGTTCAGTTTATGAAAACACGTAGTAGTGCAGGAGTTGGACAAAAAGTAGATCTAGCATTTGATATTGCAGGATTACGTATTACAGATTTACCAGAAGATGAAGAAGGATCTACAATGCACCAACCTAGTGCAATGATGGATAAATTAAAAAGAAATACAACAGTAACACATCAAGAGAAAACTATTGCAGAAGAAAGTATTATTGAAGATACAGATGCTACAGATAGATTGCGTAGTATGTTGAAAAAAGTCAATAAATAACTGTATAATAGATAAATACAAGTAATAACAGTTGGAGTCTTAGCTGATGAAAAAAAGAACACGTAGTTTATTAGAAGAAATTAATGATTTAGCACCAAAGCGTGACAAGGTTAATATACTTGAATCACGTGGCACAAATGCCATCAGTGCGATTATGAATGTGTTAGAAATGGTAGATGCGAATTACAGCGAAGAAGATGCTCAAGACATACAAAAAAGAATAATGCTTAGTATTAAAAATAGAGACCCTGAACGTTTTAATAGAGGTATTAAGAACCTAAGGAATAAAAGATGAATATCAAAGATATCGTAGGCACAGTTAAGCGTAAAGCACGTGATAGCAGAAAACATCGAAAGATTCAGCCTGACAATTTATATAAAGTAAACACTAAGAAGCTATCAGAAGGCGGAGCAATGCCGGGTGTCGGTTCAATTCACCACACTGAAATAGATGCTACAATAGATGCACTAGAAAAGTCATTGGGTGTTCCATTAAAAGCAAATGTATTAGGTTCTGTAGGCAAAAAAGAATTTAGTGGTGACATTGATGTTGCTATTAATATAAAGCCAGAGCAATTACAAGACTTTGCTAAAAAACTAGAAACATCACCACTTATACAAGACGTTAAAAAGTCAAGCGTGTTTATGACGTCAGTTGATATTGTTGGATATGATGCAGATAATACAAAGCCAGGATTAAATAGGACTGGTAAAGTTCAAATTGACTTTATGCCAGGCGACCCTGATTGGATGAAAACATACTATCATAGCCCACACGAAAAAAGCATGAGTAAAGACGGACGTTCTAGTAACTACAAAGGAACATTTCGTAATATAATGCTAGCAACAATGGCTGCAGTTTATCAATCAACAAGTAGCGAAGAACAAAACGAACACGGACGTCCATTAGAACAAAAGCGTTGGATATGGAGTCCATCAGATGGGTTAAATTGGATCAAGCGTGAACCTAAGCCTAAAGCAAATGGAGAAGGTTATACAAAAGCAAATGTAGATACACGCATTGATGGTCCATACAAAAACCCAACAGAAATTGCAACAAAATTTGGATTAGATAGTGCAGAAGATTTATATAGCTTCGAAACACTACTAGCAGCAATTAAGAAAAACTACCCCGAGGAAGTCTCTAGCAAAATAATTAGATTATTTAAAGACAATGGACAAATTAAAAGTATGGGTATTCCAGCAGAAATAGAGGATACACCAAATGAAAATTAATCAAATTATAATGGAAAAGGCCAGCGGCGCCAGAATCCAACACTTAGAAGATTTAATTATTTGGGACGGCAAAGTAGGCGCCCAAAAAGCAATAGCATCATTACATAGTTTAGAAAGTAACCCAGGTGATACAACTATCAAATGGGATGGCTCACCAGCCGTTATCTTTGGTCGCAATGAAAATGGTGAATTTGTTCTTACAGATAAAAGTGGATTTGGTGCAAAAGGATACAATGGTAGATCAAAGTCGCCAGATGAAATGGAATCCATGTTAAAGAATCGTCCAGGATATGCTAAAAACCCACAAGGGTATGGCGAATTTATTGGACAGATGAAAAAAGTATGGCCTGCATTTGAACAAGCAACACCTGAAGATTTCAGAGGTTATGTTCACGGTGATTTACTTTGGTTTGATACCCCAGGAATAGAAGAAGATAGATTATCATTTATGCCAAACACAACAAAGTATACAGTTGACCCAGCAAGTGACATAGGCAAGAAAATTTCTAACAGTAGTGTTGGTGTTGTGTTACATGCACATATTGATTTAGAAGGAAATAAAAGTAAAGTAGATACTACTAGATTCCAAGAAGGGCCGTTGTTAGCAATGCCTCCAGTATCTATTACAGATGTTCCTGATATTGACAGTGCTAAGTTAAGTGAACTTGAAAGTTTTATTACACAAGCAGGAAATGATATTGATGCAGTATTGGCTCCACCAGTAGAACTTAAAATGAAAAACTTTCCAGACATTTTATACATGTATATGAACAATTTAGCAAAAACTAGATCGGTAAATAGTATTGGTAGTAAGCACTTTGTTAAGTGGTTAACATCAGATGGTTCTAAAGTAAGTAGTGCTAAACAAGGTAGACTTGTTGAATACTTAAAGCAACACCAAAAAGGACTTGATGCCATATTTGCATTTATACGCAGTATAGGACCTATTAAAGATAATATTATTGCACAACTAGATGCCAACCCAGCTGATATTGAAGCAACAACAGCCGGACAAAAAGGCGGAGAAGGTTATGTAATTGGCAAAGATGTCAAACTAGTAAACAGAGCAGGCTTTACAGCCGCTAATATGGAAAAGAACAACTAGATGTTAAGTAAAGAGTGTAAGTTACATTTAGAAGAAGCAAATATGGGTCGTTGGGCACATTTTAAACATGCAATAGGTATTTCGTGGCGTTTAAAGAAAGCAGCATTGGCAGTATTTTTACATGCATTTGCTCCACGTTACTTTAAAACGTATGCTAGTGAGACATGCGAAATAATAGCAAAAGAGAATTTAAAATGAGTGAACAAAAATATACATTACAACAGTATGCACAAATGCAAGGAGGACATGAAATGGAAGAAAACGACAAGAGTTTAAGTTTTATGCAATCACTTGGTGAAGCACGTATGTATAAGTCAAGATCACAGATTGCAAGTAATGGTGCTCGTAGTATTACAGACCACGCATTTGTTAGCTTATTAAGTTTATATGCAATGAGTCAAGATTATGAATCAGCTCCAGTGGCTACAAAGTATGCAAAAAGCACAATATCAAGAGGTAGCTTCTCACAACCTAGTCCAGGCGGAACAGACCTATATCAAACATTGTTTACATTAAGCAAACCAAAAGGAATGTTTAAGAATGAAAAAGATACACTACTAATGAACAAGGTTACGTTTGACGAAAATAAAACTAAAGCATTTTTAAGAAGAATGCAAACTGGACAAATATCACAAGGTGAAGCACAAAACTTCTTTTTTAAATTAGAAAAACAATTAGCTATAACAGATCCAAAGTTAAAAGCGGCTAGAAGATTAACTCAGAATTGGGGTAACCTAACTACAGCTCAACGCACACTAGTAGCATCACAGCTTGATAGACATTATAGAGCAAATGCATTACGTAGCGACATGTATCCATTGTTTAAACGATTTGCGAAAAATAATGCCTTAATTGCAGGCTCAGGCACTACTAAGAAAATTGCTAAACGTATTGCCAGAGGTGCAGCAGCGTTTGCCGTTGGATATGCAGCAGCTAAAGCCACAGAATTATAAGACATGTATACAAAAGGAACTCAGCGACCTACTGAAGTTATAGGCCGTAACACATCATTCTATTCAATTTATACATTAATAGATGTAACAGATGCAAATGTATCAAGTCCCAAGACAGACGTAAAAAAGTTTTATCAAAGTCAAAACTTAAATACGTTTATGCAAGTAATTGGATTAAGAACACAACCGGTAATAAGTAGTATTACTAAATTAGAGTCACAAAGTATGACAGACTATAATTTTGGAAATGATTTTACTGGTTCACACACTATCTGGATACTAAGATTTGTATCAGAAACAGACGGTGCATGGAATAAAGATAATAACGAAACTACTCTTTTAGCAGAAGATTTTAACTTTGTTCCAGTATATGATGGTATAGATGAAACAGCTACAATAACTGGAGACATTATAAATACTGATAATGAAGATAAGCTCAATACTTACTTCATTTTTAGTGAAAACATATAAATAGTAGTATATATACTACGACAGTATATAAGAGAAAATCAGCTCTTTAATAGACTGCAAACAGGATGAACAGATAATGGCAATGCAACAGTCAAGACTAGAGCGTGAAAACTTAGAAGCACATGTAGATTTATGTGCAGAGAGGTATCGCGTTTTGGAAGAAAAATTTACAAGATTAGAATCGAAAGTCGACGACCTTGTTAACTCTGTTCAGAAGTTAGCAGATAAAGCCACGGCAGACAAAGTTTCAGGAAATAAATTAGTTCTTGGAGCGGCAGCAACAGTTATTGCAGGATTACTTTCAACTATTGTATTATTATTGCTGAATCTTCAGGGTATGCAAGGATTTATACCACCGGTATAATAAAGATAATAATGATATTAAATGAGTCATATAGTAACGTTGTTACAGAAGCTAAAGTAGTATATGCCAGAAGAGGCAAGAGTGTTACTACTAAGTTCAGATGCACAGTAGGACCTAGAAAAGGTCGTGTTGTAGCCTCTCCAGCTCAATGTGCCAGACCTATAGACTTGAAAAAGAGATTTGTGTTAAGAAAGACTAGAGCCGCAAAAGGTTCACGTATGATGAAAAAAGCACAAAGAACAAAACGAACTAACCCTCAAAGTAGAGTTGTTAGACAATTAAATAAAGCGAGAAGATAATATGTCAGATTCATTAATAAACACATTACAAGAGTTTTTATCAAAACAAGATATTAATATAGATCAAGAATTGATATCATCTTCTCTTAGAGAATTAAACTTCAGTCAAACACTTAAATTAGTGCATATGATAAAAGAGTTTGACACAGCAGGCGTTACAGAATTATTAAACATAGACTACGATGCTCCAGTAGAAGAAGAACAAATTAATGAAATAGATCCTAGCAGATCACCATGGACACAAAATGGTAAACATCCCGGAGCAATGGATGCCGATGAATTAAGAGATGAACTTGCAGTATTTGATGAACTAAGAGATAGAGGTGATTATTTGTCACCAAAAGAACTAGCTCAAGAAGATTCGTTATGGCATTACTTAGAAAAAATTGATGGACCACAGGTAGAAGAAGCATATGGATCAGTTGGAACACAACAGCCATCAGCATCAACAATTAAAGCACAAACAACAAAAGACAACAACAACCAGCGTGATTTTACAAATAATCAGCAAGATCAACAAAGAGATTCAACCGCAGTAAGTAGAACAGTAGCTGGCGGTAATAAACAAGCAACAGGACAAGGCGCAGCAAGATCAGTTGGAGCAGATCCAGATGATGTCCAACGTGGACAAAATGCAGCACAGTCAAATGCAAACGCACAATTATCAAATCAAAATGCACAAGAAATCGAAAGATTAAAACAACTCGCATACGGGAGGCGTTAATGAGATCTATATTAGGCCCAGGCGGAATCCCGACATTTGTAAACAAATTAGAAAACAAAGTATATGAATGCATGATGGAAGAAAGAGTATGCAAAGACGACCTTTCTGAACGTGATGTATATCTTATGCAAAATCTAGTAAATAAAAATTTAGTTAACAAACAAGTAGAAGGCAAAAAAGTCTACTACAAACAAGCGAGGAGTATATAATGCCATCATCTAACGATGTCCGTGGAATGCAGGACATATTAAATAAATTAGCAAACGCAACAGACCAAACATCAACGACACCAGTTACTAATAAACCAGTAGCAACTTCAAATGTTTCATCTGATGCAAAAGCTATGTATGAAATATTGCAGAAATTAGATGAAGCAACAACTAACGCTACAAAGAAAGCAATAACAGAAGAAGATACAGACTCTTCCATGTTAACAGCAGTTGCACTTAAAGAAAATGATAATATTACTATCAATGGTAATTATAATGTTGAGATAGTTCAAAAATATGTCATTGATGGTGTTAAAAAGAAATACTACAATGTTAAGGATGCAGACGGTAATGTGTTATACGAAGACGTAGCATTATTTGAAAGTGCCATGGGTATTGTAAAACATTTAATGTTTGACAAAGCTCCACACAAAGTAGATGAGATCGCAAGGTTAGATGAACGCTATGCTGGATATCTAACAGAAGCAGCTATGTATAAACAAAAGTCAATGGGAATAACAGAGACTTATAAGACAGATGTGTTTGTCGCAAAGCAAGGAAATGCAATACAAAAGATGTCAAATTGTAAAAAACAGATCAAATCACTGCTCTAAGCATAAATACAATATAAGTATATTAATCAGAAAAATGGGGTTCTAAAATGGAATTACAACAATTAAAAGAAAACAAACTATCAACTCTTAAGCGTGTGCTTGATGAGGTGTTTAGTCTGAAGTTAGATTTTAATGCTCCTAGTTCAAAACTAGAGAAAATTAAAGAGTCTACACAGAAAAAAATTACAAGTTTAAGAGAAAACGGTCAAGACGTTAGTAACAAAGACTTTCAAAAGCTACTACTAATTGCGGAAGGAATGGATATGGCAATAGAAAAGAAGAAGCTAGAAGAATCAG
>TARA_R110002049_G_scaffold65710_4_pt1 | contig 22448 bp, 18 predicted proteins | sample TARA_R110002049 | Tara Oceans TARA_R110002049 (sample SAMEA4396941) | marine metagenome | biome: Polar Biome; feature: [SRF] surface water layer (ENVO:00010504); material: water (ENVO:00002006), including particulate matter (ENVO:01000060) such as... | depth 5 m
CGCCGCAGGCAACGAGCACGAGAACGCCTGCGCTTCCTGTCAGAGTCCGCCATGACGTGCTTTTGCCATCGTGAACAGGACGAATACTTGTAAATGAACCAGCCATGAGTCTCTCCTTGAATGTGCCTCACTACGCTTAGCAGAAAAGCGGAGCGAATCCGGTCAGGAATTTCTGCGCACTGACTGAAAAGGAGAAACAGGTAGGTGGGTATTTTCGGAAACCTGAGATTTGGACTACGCCAATACCGGGTAATTGATTAGTTGTGGCTGACTACGGCGCCCAAAGATTTCTTCAGCCAGATCTTGGCGACCCGCAGCTCACGGCGAACCGTCGATTCGGAGACGTCCAAAGCCACCGCGGTTTGCTCATGCGTCAGGCCGCCAAAATAGTGCAGCTCTAACACCGCGCACTTGCGTTCGTCATTGGCACCCAGCTCGGCAAGCGCTGCATCAAGGTCAAGAATATCTTCGTCCGCCGATTTGCCCGCGTGCAGGTCCTCGTGCAAGGTCACGTGCAGAGCGTCACCACCTCGCTTTTGTGCTTGCCGGCTGTTTGCATGGTTGACCAGCAACCGGCGCATCATGCGCGCGGCCAAAGCATAGAAATGCGCCCTGTTCTGCCACTGGGCATCGACGTCGATGAGCTTTTCATAAGCCTCATGGACCAGCGCGGTCGGTTGCAGCGTATGCGCCGGGGACTCGCGAGCAAATATTCGCTGCGCCATCTTTCTGAGCTCTTCATACACGAGCGGAGTAACCGATGACAGTGCGGCCTGATCACCGTCAACCCACCGGTTGAGCAGCAGCGTTATGTCGGCGCGTTTAGTCACAACCTGAGTCTATCAGCCCGGATGATTCACTGTCCTTGTTGCAAATTGGTGCAGCGCTCGATAAGGCTGCCGACGAAACGGTGGTGCGCAAGTGCCTGCAGGTCAAATTCTTCCGCAACCGAGTGGCAAAGATCACTTGCTAGCGAAAATTGGCCGCTCAGCGCGTACGCGCGCACAAGCGCCTCTTGCAGGTCCAGCCCCGCGTCGCTCGTGCCTTCCTGCCGGTACGCCAGAACACGCTGAAGGCGAGCGATGGCCTCGTCGAGACGGCCGTCCTCAAGCATCACCATCGCCTCGGCATGCTCTGCCAGAATCGCATCCGGATGATCTTGGGGCGTAAACTCCGCGCGCAGCGCTTTCGCCTGGGCGACCGCGCCGTAGGCCTCTTCGAACCGCCCTACCTGAGCACTGCTAATAGCCAGTAGTTCGTATTGGTCAGCGAGGTGCCGCCACTCGACATCGCCCTCCGCTCTTTGCGACAGGGCGATTGCCTCTGCCAATCGTGCGCGTGCCGCCGCGGGATTCCCCCGCGTGTAGGACAACTCGCCAAGATTTTGCAGGCTCAGTCCAACCAGGTAGTGGTCGTTGCCGAAACTGCTGCGACGTGCCTCCAGTCCCTCTTGCAGCGAATTTTCGGCGGCATCGTAGTGGCCAAGCTCAAGATGCAGAATTCCCATGCCATCGTACAAGTCACCGATTCTCGGTGCGTTCGGGTCAATCTCGAGCCAGATATCAATTGCCTGCTGCACCAGCGGAATAGCCTCGGAGAATCGGCCAAGGAAGTTGTATAAACCGGCCAGGTTGTAGACGCTGGTTGCGTGGGCTGCGCTGCCCGGTGCAGCCTGCGAAGCAACCACTACCGACTCCTGGATTAAAGGTTCGGCTTCCTCAAGCTTGCCCAGCGTAATCTTGGCGACACCGAGCGCGTTCAATGCGAAACTTCCGGCGACGCTGTTGTCGACACGCGCTTCGCGTAGCAACGACAGTGCGGTCAAAGCCGTGTCATGCGCTTCTTGTAACTCGCCTCTGCGCCGGTAGCTGACCGACAAGTCCGTCAGGACCGACGCATGTTGCAGAGGATCCGCGTCCTCTAAACCGGTCAGTAGCTGGCTCGCTTCCATCCGTTTTTCAAAAGACTCATTCAGCAAGCCCAGAATTTCATAGACACTGCCCAGGGTCTGCAAGAGCTGTGCTTTGGTTCCGGGTTGATGGTCCAGTCGTCCATGGAGTTCCTGCGCGCCGCGATCGAGTAATTCGCGCGCGGTAACATTCCCGGCGCCACCCTTGTTGGGGTCGGAGGCTTCGAACAAGCCGATCATGAACTGCGAAACCTCGCGGGCCGTTGCCGCCTGCTCCAGGGCCTCCTTTTCCGCAGCCAACGCCCTGATAAACCCGGCTGTACCCAAAGCCACCCCCAGCACAATGGAAGCTGTGACGGCACCGGCAGCGAGCACGCCGACTCGATTGCGCCGGTAGAACTTTTGCCAGCGGTAGCGGGCAGTGGGTGGGCCAGCTTCGACGGGTTCGTTCTTGAGGTGACGCTCAAGATCACGTGCCAGCTCGCCCGCCGAACCGTAGCGCTGCTCGCGGTCCTTGCTCAGCGCTTTCAGGAGGATCCAGTCCAGATCGCCTTTAAGCTCTGCCGGCGTACGTGCGGTGGGCGACTTGCTGTCAACTGCGCGACTCGGGGATTTTGGTTCGGACTCCTGAAACTCACGCTGGCGCTCTACGTTACTGGCAGACGACAAAGCCTCAATATTCAGAGGGTGCGTTCCCGTAAGTAACTCATAGAAAATGGTCCCTAAAGCGTAGACGTCGGTGCGCGTATCAACATCCAGCCCCATCGAGTCCGCTTGTTCCGGACTCATATAACGCAGCGTGCCGATGAGCTGTCCCGCTTGCGTCAGGTCTGCATCGACCGCGCTGCCGGATTTGGCGATACCGAAGTCGATGATCTTTGGCGAGGGGCGGCCATCCTGCTCAACAACCAGTATGTTGGAGGGTTTGAGATCACGGTGAATAACACCGCGCTGATGCGCGTGCTGGACGCCGCGACATACATTGATTAGTAACTCAAGCGTCTCTCTAAGAGACAAACGGTTTTCTCGTAAATAGCGGTCAATGGCTACGCCGTCCACAAGCTCCATTGCGAAGTACGGCCTGCCGTCTGGCGCGTAGCCTGCGTCATGTACCGTTGCAATCGTGGGATGGCTCATTTGTGCCAGCGTCTGTCGTTCCGACTCGAAACGAGCCATGACGCCCGGATCATGGCTGCTGTTGCGAATAACCTTGATCGCAACCTTCCGCTTGACCGGTTCGTGTTGTAAGGCTTCGTACACTTCGCCCATGCCGCCACTACCGATCAGGCGTTCAATCTCGAATGGGCCTATGCGATCACCTTCGCTCAAGGTTTGCAGCGGCATGGCCGTTGCCGATATCGCCTGCCTTGCTGATGCGTCGATCGCGGAACGCAGACCGCTCGTCTTCTCATCATCAAGCGCGATGAGTTCCAGCAATTCTGCTCTTAAGGCCCTGTCGTCACCGCATTCGCGTGTGATGTAACGATCTCGCTCTTTTCCCGCAAGCGACAGTGCCGACTCGAGCAAATTGTTCAGGCGCTGCCATCTTTCCTTGTCGTTTTTCATCATTCCTTACCGGTCAAGCTTGCAACTCTGGCATCGGCTGACTATCGGCACTCCTAAAGTTTGGCCTGTGAACGTCAGATTACGGTCCTGGTCCCCGCAACCCTATTTTCCTGATAAACGCCTGATACCTGGGGTCGTCCTCTATCGGGTCGAATAGTTCGATTGCCGTCAAATTCTGCAGGCCAGGGTCACGAATGACGTAGGCGCGCTCCAGCCAGGACATCGCGTTATCGGCATCGCCCCACTGCGCATAGACGCCTGCAATCTGGTAGGCAGCTGACTCGCCCATGCTGCTGATCAACTCCTGCAACGCGACAACCGCTCTATCACGCTGCTGCAGGTGGTGATAAACAATAGCCTCGCCTCCGCTTGTCGCCCCTCGTAAGCCAACCCATGAGCCATACGCACTTGCGCATCCAGGTTCAAGGGATCCTGCTCGACGACCTGCCGAGTATCCGCGATCGCTTCGTCAACATCACCGAGCATCCACTTGATATTCGCGAGCTGCAAACGAATGTTGGCATCGCCAGGCCGCAGGCTCAGCGCGTGCTGCAACGAGGCCTCGGCAGCCGCCCAGTCCCAGTCAAGCGCACTTTGGATTTCAGCCAGCGCCATGTGAGCCTCCGGCAAATCCGGATCGAGCGCGAGTGAGCGCAGCGCGCTGGCACGCGCTTCTTCGAAACCTGCTTTAAAGTCAGTGTCGGAGAAGCCGGTAATAAAGCTGCGCGACGCCGCCTGTCCGGCCCATGCCAATGCAAGCGTGGGATCGAGTTCCAGCGCTCGCTGGTAATGCATCGCCGCCTGACGATGGCCCTCGATGTTGCTGCGACCTGCCTCGTAGTGGCCTTTCAGGTACTCGTTGTAGGCCTCGGTTGAACTATGCGCCGATGGCGTTTGTCCGCCACTGCCCAGGCCCAGAAGCGTGATCTGCATCGCCTTCGCCACTTCACTCGCGATCTCATCCTGGACAGCGAAGATGTTGTCCAGGGTGCGGTCATAGGTCTCCGACCACAGGTGGTAGCCGTCACTGGAATTGATCAGCTGCGCCGTTATGCGCACCTGCTCACCGCTTTTTTGCACACTGCCTTCGAGAATGTGTGCAACACCTAGCTGCTCGCCGATGCCGCGCAGGTCCTCATTGCGGTTCTTGAACGCGAATGAAGACGTACGCCCCGCTACGCGTAACTCGCGCATCTGCGCGAGCGCATTGAGCAGGTTCTCGGTGAGCCCGTCCGTGAAATACTCCTGATCCCGGGCCTGGCTCATGTCCACAAAGGGCAATACCGCGATGGACTTTTGCCGTCCCGTGGCTATTTCGGCGGCCGTCGCTGGCAGCGGTACATCCGGTGCACCGCTCAGCACGAACTTGTCCAGCGCGAAATAGGCTATAGCGAGAGCCATCACTACGAAGGTCAGGCGATTGAGCTTCTTCCCGGTCTCCGGCGCTATCGACTGGCTACGGTCGACATCCTTCTCGCGCTTGACACCCTCGGGCGTCACCTCGAAGGCCCACGCGAAGATCAAGACGAGCGGTGCTCCCAGCAACAGCACCACGACGAAGGATTTGAGCACCCATTCCGGTGCACCGAAATTCTCGAACGCAAACTCGGCGACCTGCGCCAGCAGCCACGCGATGACGACATAAGCGACACCGACACGGACGACGTTGCGTCTCTTGAGTTCTTCGTAGAAAGACATTCCGCGTACTTTACATTAATAGCGCGTCAGGCGACGGGCATTCTGCACAAGAAATGGCCTACGCTAATGCAGTTCTTGTCCACGTTCGCACCAAACTGCTGCACCTCTGGACAGCACCAGCGTTTGCCGCGACGCAACTGTGATCAGGCAGGCATTGAAGCTTATCCCCAGCAGATCTTACGGTGTAAGCACTCGATCGAACATTAATGTGATTGAGTCGTCACCTTTTCCCTGGCTGAACATCATCATATTCTTGGTTGCGAACTGGACAGTTAACCCACCTTCAACCACCCAGGGCTCTGGTGTTTGCGCCAGCTTCAGTGTTGCTGAAAAGGCAATGCCTTCTTCATTCACCATAACAAGCGGAAGAGGTTTCCCTGCCAGTATCTGATCTCCCGCTTTGAACCCTAGCGTTGCACCTTTTGCTGTGACTGTGTCGATAGCGCCGATGAACTCTGATTTCCTCCAGTCCCACGAAATTTCTACTTCGTACCACTCCGTCTTCCAGTGGCCGGCAAACAGCGACAACTTGTCGGGTCGATGCAAAGGTTCTGACTGTAACTGCGGCGTTAATGGTGCTTCGCTCTGGACAAACGATTTTCCGCTGTTATCAAACACGTCGAACCTGACGCCACTCGCATACGGATTCGACAACTGCAACAGATTGGTCAGCGTATCAAAGCAATCGGCCATCTCATTGCCCAACTTTTTGCTATCTGCCTGGTTCAGGGTGGATACCATTTTCACATAAGGCACTATCGTATTGACGTGCATGTAGCCCGTGATCACGCTGTCGCATTCAACCTCGACATAGTCACTTGTTCCTTGCGCGGCAGCGGCGTGCCGAGCTTGTTCTTGTCGCTGCGCGGCGGCGGCTTGCCGGGCTTTTTCTTCGCGCTGCGCGGCGGCCGCAAGCCTCGCTTGTTCCTCACGCTGTGCCGCGGCCAGTGCAATCTGGCGCTCCGTTTGCCGGCCTTCCAACCAGGCAACCGTGCCATCCGGAGCGACGCTGAAAGCCATGACACTGGCAACGCGGGATTCGCCTGCACGGGTAAATTCCAGTCGAATCGTTTGCCTGAAATACTCAGTGGCATCAGGAAACTGCGGACAAATCTCCTGAATTCTCGGCACGATCTCCGCCTGCAGGAACGATTCGTAGTTTGGCTGGAACATTTTGTCGAGCACGTCATCCGAGGTGTTGGATACGAGCAGTGCAGGAACGTAAACATGTTCGCACCAGGCCTTGCCAGGTTGATCAAACACGGATGTGATTTTGAAACCGTCACCCTCATAGAGCAGGTAGTCGCTAATGCGTGTCGCGGCGGCGGCTGCCTGCAGGGTTTCCTGACTCCGCGGGTCGAGCGCCGCCAACTCGGCGGGAGTCAAATGATAAGCCGCCTCCTTGGCCTCGTATTTGATGGCCGTGACTGCCTCATCGTCGATCCTGAACGAAATTGAATCCCAGGGCTGAGTTTTGCTATTGGACAGATCATCAACCAGTCCAACTGGTTCTACTGAGTCGCGCTTCCGGTACATCGTGACAACGACGTCGGATACGGCCGTTTCAGCACCGCAAAGCCACTTGATCGCTCCGACAACCTTCTGCTGAACGAACGCCTCGTAGCTTGAGCCCAGGCGTTGCATACGCCGCTCATGCGGTACATCGTAGTAGGTATAGACGTCATAGACCTTGTGCGCCGGCGACCCGCCGCCATTCTGGCACCAGGTTTCGGTTTTTGGCCACGGTTGTCGCAATACCCATAAACCCTCGCCTTCGTAAATGACAACACCCTGCTTCTCTGCCGCTGCAATACTGCTCACAGACAGCAACAGCACTGCCAACAGCGATAACAGACCAACAAATGAAGCAACGGCTTGAGTTAGATCGATTGGGTGACTACCGACTCTGTTCATGATCTTCCTGACTGTCCTTATCTACCTGATACCGTAAACGCCTACTTCTCTGCCCGGTAAGCAACTAATGAGTCAATAGCACCCCGAAACATTTCGGCGTCTATCTCACTCCGGGTCAGTGCGCTGCGCAATGATCGATCAATGTCCTCGGGCCAGTAGTCCATTGGATAAGAACGCAGCACCATCATTGCCATGTGGCAATGAGTGGTTGATATCAGCGCTGTTCGTATCAGCTCATGGCCCAGGCCGGGCCTGTTTCTCAGCAACGGCAGCGCGTGCCGGAGAACGGTTTGTGCGCCTGCGTTGAGGTTTGCACCGAACCCTCCCATGCAGGCGAGGTAGTCTTCGCACCATTCGATTGCTTTTGCGACGCTACGGGCGTCACCGTTGCTCGCCTCAATCATGGCTTGAAAGCCTACAAGTGAGACGTTTCGTTGCCCGGCGTCGCGTGCGAGTCTGTCCTGCAGTTCTTTGAGGCGTTCGTCGAAATCCTCGCGCCGCGTCCCCGGCGCGACGGCATAAATGCGGTCCAGAGTGATCTTCGCGTTACTGCCGTCAATACCACCGGACTTCACCGCTGCTTCCAGCCGTTCTTTATTTGCCGGGTTCTCATAGAGACTACGTATTTGTTTCGCCAGGTCCTGGTGTTCGCGTCGCCCTGCAACGAGATCGCCCTCGTCGAACAGTGCGCCAGGGTCCTGGCCAAGCCAGCGATCTATTTCTTCAAATACGCAATCGTATATCCAGGCGAGATCGAAGAGCTCGTCGAGGGACAATGCCCGCCCCTTTAGATGCCCAATCGTAAGAGAAAGCAACTCATCAATCGCTATTGTGCGTTTGAAATAACTGAGCTCGGTACCGTTCGCCAGGCTTCCACAAACACCTTCTGCGAGAATTGTTAACACCGCCCGGCACAATGCATCGTCGATGGATTCGGCTTCAAGTTCTTCCAACAATTTCGTTTTGCTGACGAAATTAATGAGAGCGGGAGCGAAGTCCGGGTTAGGTTCGCCATACAGCTCGATAGGCTCAGGCGATGTGTCCGAGTAGGCGAAGCGGAGAATCGAGGCTCGCAGTTCATCCGAAGGTTCACTGTCAAGCTGATCGCAGAGCCACTGTTGCGCTTCAAACGAACCGGCCTTCGCCAGCGAGAAATGCAGCGCATTGGCTTGTTCCTGTGTGGCCTCTGATAGTTTACAGACATACCAAACCGCGTCCGTCAGCGCCGAGTCGAACGCCGCAATACCCAGGAACTCCTGATCCAGACCTCGATTCAACGCGAGCAGCCAGGTCACCGCATTGATGAACACAACCCGGTAAGGCGTTTCATCGGCAATCTTGCGTAACAGGCTGATGGTCGACGCGCTGACTGACAGCCCCTTGGCGAGGGTGTGTATGTCATGCTCGGCATACAAGCCGGCCAGCCATCGGTGCATGGCGAGGCTGTCACAGAGAGCCCTGGCGGCATCGCTTCCGGGATTCGCATCGCAGGCTTCCAGAGCCGTTCGCACCGCCTGCGCCTGAGCAGGTCGGTCTATGCGACTTTTGGCGAGATGATAATTCTTGTTGGCGATTGCCCAGTCCAGCTCAGGCGGCGCTGAATCGCGCGACAGTGCCCGCAAGTAGGCAATGTACGGTGTAGATGGGACGTCCGGTGGACACGGGGTCTGATTCTTGTTCATGTCTTGTCTTGACCGATGCAGTTGCAGCTAACGCGAGCTCTCGGCGATCAGGGTACCCCGACCGACGTTGGCCGTCAGCTAACCATCACGGTTGGGCAGGATGCTCAGATTTTGGCGTTGCCCGCCCCTCTTTCACCCAGCAGTCAACAAGAGCCGCGCCTTGAAATATCAACGGCCCGGCCGGCACACGCGAGCGGCGCCATTCGCAACCTAGAGTACACGAGCTTCGCTAACGCACTATTCTCGCGCAGGCGCCACACCGATTCAGCCTGTAAGGGGCCGGGCCCTGCAAGGGCCCGGCCCGCCACCATCAAAAGAAGTAGCGGAGTCCCAGCTGCAACGACCGCCCTGGCAACGGCACTATGTCCTTGAGCGGCGAGGCATGCCGGCGAGCATCCTCGTCCGACAGGTTAGTGCCCCGCAGGAACAGGAAGACATCTGGATTGGCGAACGCGTAGGACAACTCGGCGCTTAGCAGCGTATAGCTGCCGGTCGGCAGTTCGTTCGATGCTGTCTTGTCCTGCGACTCGTTGTATTCCGCCTCAACCGCGGCTTCGAATCCGCCCGAAGTGTAGTGCAACCCGATGCCATAACGCATCGGCGGGATGCGCGGCAGGTAGTTACCCGTCCGGTCATCTTCTCCGTATACGAAGTCCGTGAAAATGCGCGCGTGGATGTGCGTCGGGTCACTGTCATAGAGCTCGACGCGAGCCTCAGCTTCGAAGCCGTACAGTGTCGCGTCCGTCTGACCGTATTCGAACACCTGCATTTCGTCTTCGAACGAGGCCGTCGGCGACAGCAGGATGTAGTCATCGATGCTGTTCACGAAGCCCGTTACAGTCCACTCGACATGCTCGTTCTCTCCACGGAAGGTCAGGTCGAGATTGGAAGAAAGCTCCTTGTCCAGGATGCCGCCACCCAGCACCACGGAGCCCCGCTCGATACGACTCGCCGCAATGTGCGGGCCATCGGCATATAGCTCGGTGGAGTTCGGGTGACGCTCGGTCAGCGCATAGTTGAGGGACACGCTGAAATCATCACTCATCGACCAGATCAGGCCAAGTGAGCCACCGAAAGCATTGCCGGCGTAGCTCGGTAAGTCGGGAGCATCGATGGTCTGCCTTTCCATCCGGGCGCTGGCCTGCAGGATCCAGCTTCGCCCAAGCGTCCACTCCTCAAACCCGAACAGACTGGATTGTTTCGTGACCGAAGGCGGTACGAAAGCTTCGTCACCGACCGCCACAAAGTCCATGCTCTTGTACTGCACGCCGCACGCGCCTTCCATGTTGTCGATGCGCCGGTGCCGGTACTCGAGCCGCGTATCGAGGCCATCGGAATCGAACTGCGTACCGATCTCGTCGCCTTCGAGCTCGACATGTTTGTAGTCGTTTTTCGCAAGTCGCAATACGAGATCACTGCCATCGGCGAATTCGTATCCGCCGCGCAGTTCGTAACGAGTCTGGTCGAGGTCGACGCGCACACTCTCCTCTTCGTGCTCTTCGTGCTCTTCGTGCTCGTCTTCTTCCTCTTCGTGTTCTTCCTCTTCGTGGTGATGATGCCCCGGAATGCCGTACTTGCTGTTGTACTGGCTGGCCGAAAAGCCGAGGTATCCGTTGTCGCTTGTTAGCGTCAATGCAGCAGAACCACCTTCGGTCTTGCTGTCGGTGTTCTCGACAACCCCATAGGCTTCTTCTTCCTCATGTTCCTCGTGCTCGTGTTCTTCCTCCTCATGTTCATGCTCTTCTTCTTCCATTGAGCGCAGGAGTGCCGACTCGGCGAAACCGGGAATTTCTACATTGCTGGTATTGCGACGAAAGTAGTCGAGATGCATGGCGACCGACTCCGAGCCGAACGCCACCTGGGCGGCGCCGGATTCCTTGCCAGTCGCAGAATCGTTGCCGAGGGACAATGCACCACTGAACGGGCTGTCGAGCGGTTCTTCAACAATGCGATCGTCAACAACATTGACGAGGCCGCCAGCCGCGCCACTACCGTAAAGCAGGGTGGCTGGCCCGCGCACAATTTCCACGCGCTCGGCCAAGATGTCGTCCACACTAACGGCGTGGTCTTCGCTGAGTGCCGATGCATCGAGTGAGTCGAGCCCATTCGACAGTACGAGTACGCGTTCGCCGTATTGCCCACGGATCACGGGGCGCGATGAAACCGGCCCGAAGTAGGTGGCGGTAACACCGAGTTCGTGTGCCAGCGTCTCGCCGAGACTGGATGCCTGTTTGCGCTCCAGTGCGTCGCCAGCAACCATCGCCGTCGGTTGTGCCAGTTCCTTGATAGTTCGGTCAAGAGGTGCACCCTTGACGATGATCTCGTCAATTTCGTGCTCTTCGTATTCCTTTTCGCGCTCCTGCGCTATGGCGTCAAAGCTGGCTGTGCCGCTCACCAACGCCAAACAACCAACCACGGCCTGAAGCCGCGTCGGGATGACTAAAATCTTCATTGTATTCCTCGATCATGCTCAATATCGCAGGGCCGGCATCACCGGCCAATCCAAAACGCGGCGCAAACCGCAGTGCCGAACAGATCAGGAAACGGGAGGAGCGCGAGAGTGGTAGGGTGTGGCGTTATCGCCGGAAAAGGCCAGTACCGGTGCTGCCTCGGACGCCGCACCTTTGGCAGGCAGCAACTGCACCTGGCTGGTGTCGGAATCGAGGATATCGTCGTCGAGGCGGTCATGTTGCGCACAGACGCGGCAATACTTATAGGCGTCCTCGGCAACGTGCTCGAACTGGTGACTTGCGATCGAGACCTGCAAGAACGCGAGCACGAGCAAGGCACCGCACGCAATCGCGAAGCGGCGTTTCCTTATCCCGGCAAGTGTTTTGAAGCCTTTGATCATTCAGTTCGTGGTCGTGACTGCTACCCAACAGCTAAAGCTACTCTCTGGGGCGTTGAGATTCAATACGTGGTTCCTGGCTGGGTGGTGGATGCCCGGATTGATTTGTGCCGAGCGCCAGACCGACCAACCGATTGCCACGCCAGGCACCGCACGGGTGTCTGGGGTGCTCTTAGGCTTTTCAACGCGAGAACTGCGCTACGTGTACTTGATTGAACTGTCTGCGACTGCAAGGAACTTAGCTTGGTGCAAAAGCACTCTCAGTTGCGTCGACAAGACTCTTGAGGAAGTTGATCGCCTTTTCCAGATCCACCTTTTTTACAGGATGAGAATTCGGCGTACCCGGAGACACAATTCGGGATCGGTGCACAACATCTCCTCTCAACTTCATGTATTGGCCCAATTTTGTCTTTACCGACTTCAGGTCACAGTTATTCCAGGACCAGTACTGCTTGAGATCTACTCCGGCATAGTCGGAAAAAAGCTCGACTGTCTTATGGTAGTCGGGGTTGTGCAGCCGTCGTATCTCAGTGGCAAGTTTGCCCTCAACGAAAGCGGCGACGTCTCGATTGCGCAGCGCGCTCAGACGCTGACTCGATGCTTCCAGCAACCTATCCTCGACATAGGTCTCCCAAGCCGTCATCGCCATGATCAACCCAGCTCGCTTCAGGACTTCAATTTCCGGCGGCGGTGGCTTTGTATTGAGAGCATTGAAGTGTTTGAGGAGATTCTCAGCATCCTGAATAGATTGCACAAAGGTGTCGCTGGCATTGGACATTTGAAGTTCCTTTGACCGAAATCGCCTACAGGGTTGGCCGCTGAGAAAAAGTGTATCCGGAATACCGAAAAATCAGCGTTATCCGTGTCTCAATTCGGCTCGCAAAGGCAAGGTGCAACGGATTGGTTTCTTAGCAACTGACAATATCGCTGGCCTGGCGCAATCGATCCCCATTGACCCGAGAATCAGGCATCGCCCACTTTTTTCCAAATTGATGACCGGATTTTCGGTGATTTGCTGCTACCCACTATGAACACTCACGGTGGGAGTTACTCATGGTTCACTCGACACAACATAATCAAGCGATAGCAGGAACACGCTTTTCAAGCCCCGGCCTGCATGTCACGCGGCGCCACTGGATTGGCGCCATTAGTCTTATAGCCTGCTGCCTGTGGGCCCTGCCCGCGACAGCCCAGCAGCCCATGCCCGAAATTCCGGCGTTTCTCCCCATGGCGCACACGGTGCCCCAGGGGGAGGTTTCTCCTATCGACGGTGAGTGGGTCATCACCGCAATTGGCAAACGAATCCGAATCCAGGCGGGGCGTGCTTATGCCATCGACCCCTGGCTGCACCTGTTCGTACTGAAGATACAACCGATGATGGTCGTGATTAAGGACATCAGACGAGTCCAACCCGGGCAGTACACCGGACAGGACCTGCCGCTGATGGGTGCCTGGCGTGCAAGCCTGGGCCCGGACGGCACGCTCTCTGTAAATGTGCAGGGTGCGCTCGGGCCCGTACAGTACGTGCTAATGCCCATCTCGCAGGATGATCCGCAGGCGTTTGCACAGGAAAAGCTCGGCAATTACCAGCCGACACAAATCGAGGAACAGCCGCCGCAAGTGGTCGATGTTGATGACAGCGAGGAAGTGGATGATGAGGGTATTGGTAATGCAGAAGAATGGTGAGCTGACGATGAACAAATCAATTGCACTCTTTGTAGGCGCGTTGCTGGCGTCGCCAGCCGCGCTGGCCGATCTTGATCGCAACAACGTTGACGAGTTTACGCTCGCCTCACTTGGCCAGACGCAACAGGTGGATGCTGAGTTTGGCTATGCCGTGGCCGCCGCCGGAGACTACCTGCTGATAGGCGCGCCTCGCTATTCGATCAACGGCAAGAAGGCCGGTGCCGTGTTCCAGGTTCGCAAGACAGATGGCTTGCTCGATACGGTCAAGACGGAGAAATGGTATCAGGGCAAAAGCTACCCCAGCCAGTTTTTCGCCGGTGACGGCGCTAACAAAGTGCGTGGCGCCGCGGAGGCCGGTGACCGATTCGGTCATGCGATCGTTGGACATTCGAGGAAAGAATTCTTTGTCGGCGCTCCGGGTGAAGATATCGGCGACACAAAGAACGCCGGCATGGTCAACTTTATCGGGCGCGCTGGCGAGACTTACTGCAAGACAATATTGGGGACCACTGCCAAGGACTGGACGCCCATGGATCAGTTTCACCAGGGCATGTTTAACATCAAGGGAAAGGTCGAGGCCTACGATAATGTCGGCGCTGCACTCGCGATTGGTGACTTTAATAATGACCGCGGCCTCGATATTGCTATCGGCGCGCCTTACGAGGACGTTGGATCCTACAACGATGCAGGCGGCGTCAACGTACTCATGGGTGACGTCAATTCAGACTTCGACTATTGCGGGGAAGGGTTGACCCATTTCAATGACTCAGCCTGGAGTCAACAGAATCTCTCGGGCGAGCGCAGAGAAAAAGAACGGTTTGGAACCGCACTTGCGACCGGGGACTTCAACGGGGATGGCACAAGCGATCTGGCAATCGGCGTGCCGAGGGACAACTGGATAGGAAATGCACTCTCGAAGAAAGACAATGTTGCCAATGCAGGTGGCGTCAATATCGTTTATGGGGAGGCCTATGAAGTTACAACCGTCAATGAAGGCGGACTGGGATTGCTGGGGAACGAATGGATAACCCAGAACCTGGAGGGCGTCTCGGGTGGCATGGAGCCTGGCGACTATTTTGGTGCTGCACTTGCCGCCGGCGATTTCGACGATGACGGTGTCGATGATCTCGCCATCGGTGTGCCCGGAGAGGCTCTCGGCGATCTCAAGAATGCCGGCATGGTACATATCCTCTATGGATTCGACGGTCGGTATTCGACTGAGGCCTCTGGCGGCCTGGTCAAGGGCAGTTTCGTCGGACGAGCAGCTTATCGACATGCATCCTTCCATCAGAAAACCAAAAACATCACGGGCGCGGGCGAAGCCGGTGACCTGTTTGGCGCAGCGCTGGCTGTTGGCGATCTCAACAATGATGGCGTGGATGACCTGGTCATCGGCATACCGGGTGAGGACCTGAAGAAGAACGACAGGAACTACATCGATGCGGGCAGCGTCCTCATACTATATGGCTCCAAAGGCTCGGGCCTGAGGCACAATGGCCACCAGTACGTCGACGAACGCCACTTCCGCAGCGACGGACTGCCAAGAACCGGCATGCGCTACGGCTTCTCGCTCGCCACCGGCGACTTCAACTCGGATGGCAAGACTGACCTGGCCGTTGGCAATGCCAGCAATGGCAATCATTCACTGTACAAATTCGCCAAGACGCCAGCGATCGCGGGTTCGGTTGCAGTTATTTACCAGGACTAGTTTTTCAGCGAGTCAGCCTGCGCAGAATGGCTAGCGCCTGGTCGAGATAAGCCGCGCCGAACAGATTGAGATGATTCAGAACGTGGTAGAGCTGATACAACTCAAGCCTTGCCTCGCAACCCGGCGCCAGCGGCCAGGCGCGAAAGTACGCTCGATAGAACGCGTCGCCGAAACCTCCGAACAAGCGGGTCATCGCTATGTCGGTCTCGCGATCGCCATAGTAGACGGCCGGATCAAAGGTCACTGGCTCGCCGTCGGCTACGCCCCAATTGCCGGCCCACAGGTCGCCGTGCAGCAAAGACGGTGCCGGATCGTAGCCCTCGAACAGGTCGCCCAGGCGTTCTGCGAGTTGGCTGCCGCGTTCCTGTAGCTCGCCTGTGTAGCCATTGCTGGCCGCGCGGTCGAGCTGAAACTGCAGGCGGTGAGTGCGGAAAAATTCGACCCAGTCGCCGGTCTGCGGGTTGTGTTGCGGCGTCGCTCCGATCGTGTTGTCGCGGTGCCAGCCGTGCAGGTCCGCCGTGTGTCCGTGCAGCACGGCGAGCTGTTTACCAAACGTGGCTGCCTCGCCTTCTCCACCGCGTTCGAGCTTGAAACGCTCCATCTCGATGTACGCGCCATCCGCGTTGACGCCGACATCGTAGACTTCGGGCACCCGCACGGCGCCGGCCTTTTTGAGTTCCGCCAAGCCTTCGGCTTCGGCCTCGAACATGGCGAGTGCGGAGGATGGCCCCTGCTTTTTGAAGTTGCTGGACGGCATGTACGGCGGCCGCTACTTGACGTCGGGCCGGGCGTCCTTGATGAGGTCGTAGGCCGAGTTGATCTCGCGCGAACGTTCTTCGGCGACCGCACGCATCGACTCCGGCAGGCCACGTGAGGCCAGCTTGTCGGGGTGATTCGCACTGATAAGTTTCCGATACGCTCGTTTGATATCCGCGCCGCTGGTCTCGCGCGTCACACCAAGCGCCTTGTAGGCATCGGCCAGGCGGTCTGCCGTGGGTGGCGCGCCAGGACCTGAACGCCGGCCCGTGCCTGCCCGCAACAGTGCCTCGAGTTGCGCGACGTCCTGCTCGCTTAGCCCCATGCGTCGCGCGATGCGCACCAGCATTGCATGTTCCGCGGGGTGCACGACACCGTCCGCCGCCACTGCCATGACCTGCATTTGCAGGAACAGGGTCACGAGCGGCCCGCGGCCACGGGTCAGTGCGGCAAAGCGGTCCACGGCAGCGTCAAGGTCGAAATCCGCCGCTTTGCCACGCGCGAAAGCGGCCTTCGCTGCCTCCCGTTGCTCGCCCGTGACGCGCAGCATGCCGAACATCTGCTCGACGGCGTTGATCTCGTCGCGTGTGACAACATTATCGGCCTTGCACACTGCACCCATTATGGAAAATACAGATTCGACCAACTCCGACTGCGCCACTTGCAACTTGCCAATGACCGAGCGTTGCACCATGAGTTGCACAAAATAGCCGCCCGCCGCGCCGACGAGCAGGCCAGGGAAACCACCGATGAAGGCGCCGATCAGTGCGCCAATGAATGCGAATAACATGGGCGTAGCATAGCAAGGTGGGGGGTATGCGCCGAAACAATTAGGTTGTTAGTTTAGGCCGCGGTGGGAGGGGGTATTTTTTCAGCTAGCTGTGTGGCAGCCGGCGGCAAGATCGCGAATGCGCTCTCACCTAACCTTCAGGCGGCCATACCGCCTTTATATTTCTCAAGCATCTTCTGCAACTGCACTGTGAACGGCGATGCTTTGGAGCTTGTCACAAGCAGGTTTTCGGTAGCTCGAGTCATCGCTACGTAAAGAAGTTTGGCTTCGTCTTCTGTACGGTCTTTTTCCAGACCCAGCGCGCCCACACCGCAGGTCGCTACTGTAGAAAATTCAAGGCCCTTACTGCTGTGCATGGTAATGAGTTTGACCGAATCCTCGTTCGAGTTGAATTGTCGTTTTTGCGCGGAATTCTTAAGCCAGGTGAACGGTATGTTGGCCTTACTGAGCACATCAGTAAGCGCTTTACCCATCCAGTTGTGACAGTAGAGAACGCACATCTCGGACCACGGCATTTCGCGTGTCGTGTGCAGCTTGTTGAATACTGTTGCAATGTATTGTGCTTCACCTTCAAAGTTTTCGAAGGTCTTGATCGCGGGTAGAGGGCCGTTACGTCCTGCCGTGTCAGGCTCGATGACCGGCGCACCACCATCGCTCCCATCACTTGGTTTTATGTAGTCATCAATAAAGTCGTAGGCGAACTTGAGGATCTCCTCAGTGTTTCGATAGTTTAGCTTTAAGATTGTGGATCGACCCTGCGCTTCTATCCCGACTTCTTTGAGCGTAAATCCAAGCCCGGTTGATCGCCGATAGATAGATTGCATGTCATCGTAGAGCAGTAACAGAGAGTTTGTATCTGGATCGACCATGTCGACAACCAACCGCAGCCACTCCTGTTTGAAGTCGTGACCTTCATCGATAAGGATTGCGCCATACTGCCCGCGAGGAACGGTGCCTTTCTGGACTTGCTCGATCAAAAACTCAATTGTTCGGTCGAAATTTCCGTCTGTGATCGTCGGAGGCTGGACATTGTAAGTCTTGAGTACGGTGTTAGCCCAGTTGTGGATGCTATACACGTTTACTTTTCCGCTTAGCCCCTGGTCTTCAATAAGAGAACGTAGCCGTGCAGCCAAGGTAACGTTGTAACAAAGCACAAGAATGGGTTTGTGCAGTAATTTTGCGAGGTGCAGGCAGCGGTAGCCCAGGATCATTGTCTTCCCCGAGCCAGCAACGCCGTGAATAATGCGATGGCCTGAACCCAGGCCCCGAGCCAGCTTTTCCTGCTGCAAATCCATCACCTTGATGATGTCCGGGATATCGAATACGGCCTCGTCAGACTGCTTCGGCAACGACAGTTCCGGCTGTTGATTCATGCGAATCTCAGGGAAGAGGTGCCAACGTATTCGGTCGATTTGCGGTTGAGTTAATTGCCTGGCGAAGTGATAGGTAAACATATCCCACAGACGCTTCTGAAATGCTTCCGCGTCCACAGACTCCGACATCTCGTCTTTGCAGATTGTGAATACTTCTGGAATTACCTCGCCGAGCTCTGCCTTATCGAACTGCAGGCGAGTGATGTTGCTTAGCACGACGCCGTAGCCGTATGGCATGGCAAGCCTGCCTTTATAGTCGCCTGTCGCGTGAATCAGCTGGTCATCTTGCTCAAGTTGTTTGACCAGCTTGTACGAGCATTGACGCACCTGTTGCAAGGGGTTCAAGACCGTCTTTATACCGCTGGATAGCTGTAGCTCGAATGAATCCCGGTTGGCTTTGCGTATGGTGTCAAGGCGCCAGTCCTTGACCTCGAGCAGCAGCAGCCCGCGCCCCGGATGCAATATGATGAAGTCCGTGTAACGCGGCCGATTGCCAACGCCGGTTTCATACCAGCAGAGATAGTCGTCTTCGAGGTGACTTGCGAGGCGGCGCGCAAAGCGCTTCTCCCCGGCCTGCATGCGGGAGAGGCAGCTGTTCAGTGGCGGAATGAGATCGGCCATAATGGTGCTCTGGGTAGGCAACTGCTTGATTTTGCCTAGGAATAGTAACCAGAGAATGCCAGCAAGGTCTGGATGTACTTCACAATGTGGGCATGGCAGTTGGGGCCGCTTTGCAGCTAAATTTCCAGCAGGTCTTGCTGAACCGGGCCTAAAATACCGAAAAGCCGACAGACTCTGTTGGTCCCCGTAATATGAGTCTAGGTCTACTTGATAGCAGCACACGATGGTTAAAAATATTCTGGAATTTAGTGGGTCTGTGAGTTCTGCAATAAACTCGAACTGCCGACACGCGGATTGTCAGAGCGAGTAAGTATTGGATTTTGCGTAACATTTCAACCCGTTACCGGGGCGTTCGTTGCGCTATTTGCAGTACGATGCAGGACAATTCAGGACCGAACCACGCAAAATTCACGCAAGAAGAATGTGGATAAATATACCTGCAAATAAGTAATAATGCTGGTATATTTATCCAATGGCTAAAACGGCAACCGACAAGCAAATTGAAGCAGCCCGTCGTGTCTTTCGGCGCGGCGGAGGAATCCTGCGCACGGGTGACGCCCTCGATCACGGCGTTCATCCTCGCACTCTATACGCCATGCGCGACGCCGGCATGCTCGAACGCCTTGATCGGGGTCTCTACCGTCTCAGCGATCTGCCGCCGCTATCCGATCCCGACCTGGTAACGGTGGCCAACAAGATACCCAAAGGGGTCGTCTGTCTTATCTCCGCCCTGCATTTCCATGACATCACGACGCAGATACCCCACGCCGTGTCGATCGCAGTTCGTAGAGGCACGGAACCACCACGACTGGACTATCCACCCATTCACCTGTACTGGTTTTCAGGTGAGGCGTTCACGTCCGGGATCGAGGTTCACCACATCGACAAAACGCCGGTGCAAGTTTACAGCGCTGAGAAAACCCTGGCGGACTGTTTCAAGTACCGGAACAAGATCGGTATGGACACGGTACTCGAATCGCTGGCCCTTTATCGCGATCAACACAAGCCGAAGCCAAGGCGGCTGATCGAGTATGCAAAAGTGTGCCGTGTAGAGAAGGTAATGCGCCCGTACCTGGAAGCGCTGCTGTGAAGAAACCGGCCAGCAAGAATGCTGCTGCCTCAGTACACCAACGCCTGCTGAACGTCGCCAGGGAGACAGGCAGGCCATTCAACGAGGTTCTTCAGTACTTTGCGATGGAGCGTCTGCTATATCGCTTAAGCTCTTCTGGTCACAAGGACTCGTTCGTGCTCAAGGGTGCCCTGCTGTTTCGGGTATGGGATGTGCCGGATAGCCGTGCAACACGCGATATCGATTTGTTGGCCTTTCTCGATAATTCTCCTGAGAACCTCGCGGCCATCTTTCGGGAAGTCTGCAGGATTTCGGGCAATGACGGTTTGGTGTTCGACCCAGACTCGGTTGATGCACAGAAAATCAAGGAAGACGCCGACTACGAGGGCGTGCGGGTTCGATGTCGAGGGCTGCTCGGAAAAGCCAGGGTTACGATGCAGATTGATATCGGCTTTGGGGACAAGGTGCATCCGAATGTGGTGCAGGCCGACTATCCGGTCCTGCTCGACCGGCCCACTCCATCACTACGTATGTATCCGCAAGAAACCGTCGTGGCAGAGAAGGTCGAAGCCATGGTGTATTTCGGCAGCCTCAACAGTCGGATGAAGGACTTCTACGATGTCTGGCGACTCTCCCGGCAATACGAGTTTGAAGACTCTGTACTGCGCGAGGCCATCAAGCAGACATTCGATAACCGTGGCACTGATCTCATCCCGTTCGATGAATTGAAGGCGGAGCTGCTCGGAAACAATGTGCTCAGTATGCAATGGAAGGCATTTCTGGAAAAGACAGGCGTAGACGGTCCAGCCACATTTGATGAGGTCCTTAGTGTAGTCGGCGATTTCATCAGCCCTGTGCTCGAACAGGCATCAAAGCTCCATAATCAAGCCATAGTCGATGAACAAGACTGATACTGAACAACTACAAGAATTCCTTGAGAGCTCCGAGCGACCTGAAAGCACGCTGCGGTTTCACGAGCTTCAGGGATTCTTGTTTGCAGTTGCGTGTTCGCCCGAGACAATCCCTCCTTCGGATTGGTTGCCGTTGATCGGCAATGACGAGAGCCTCAACTTTGCCGATGAGAACGAGGCACAGAGAAGTCTCGACCTGGTGATGAGTCTCTACAATGAAACTAACACGACCGTGCTCGAGCGAAACAAGAATCTCCCGGCAGGATGTGTTTTCTACAAGGATATATCGAAGAACCTTGAGGACGGCTCTAGAATTGCGCAGTGGTCGCGAGGCTTCGCGGCGGGCCACGACTGGCTCGCCGAGTTGTGGGAGGAGCACCTATTCGACGAACTCGACGAAGAATGCGGCGCGACCCTCATGGTCTTGTCCTTCTTCGATTCCAGGCAACTCGCAGAGATGGCATTGTTCGCAGTCAACACGGGCTGCCGCGATGCGGAGGTCTGCAGACTGCAATGAAACAATGAACCAACCTCAGAATTCACCATGAAAAACGAACCTCTATTCACGATAGATTACGAGCACTGGAGCCTACCTGTAAGCACCGAAACCGGTCTTCCTGCAGAACCTGTCACGCCGAGAGATTTCGAGGGGTATTCCTATTGGGATGCTCAGTATCGAGGCCCGATAAGGCAAATAAGGGAGAAAGGGCGGCCAAACACTTATGGGGATTCGCTGGTCGCGGCGAGCGGTACATTGGAGCGTAGTGTTATCGGGACGCTTGATGTGAGTCCGTATGATACTGAAATCAGCGAGGAGCAATACTATGAGCTATGCCAGACAACCCTGATGAAGTTGCGATATCGAAAACTGGTGGACACGGAAGTTCTCAGCCCGTTTCAGGGTCTTTCACTCAAATATGTGAAGTTTGGAGAGAAGCCGATTATCAGATCAAGAGGTCGAGCGTATCGGCTCAATCCGACGGGTCAGGCGCTGGAACAAGCGGAAATCGACCTTCAATCAGGTAGCGAAATATCAGAGCACGACTACTACTATCTGGCACTAGTTGAATTGATTAACGTGCACGGAAAGGACAAAGTATTGGTGTTAGAACCCCATGTCCGGAGACGCGTTTCTTTCACCATAGGATCCGATAGATATGTCCCATGCGACAATTGCGAAGCACACGCAATAACCGCATTGGAGAATGCCAGTTACACTTGCCAACATTGCGGACACATCGGGAAAGTTCCAAGCTGACCAGTATCAACGCCGCCATATGGAGCCACTGATTGTGAGCAAAACAAAGCAACAAACTGCAGGCCCGTTCTGGTTCTGAAGAACGGGAGCAAGCGGATTGGGCATTTAGCTTGTGCCAGAAATTCGTTTGTCATTCTCCTATCATATTTGTTCTGTGGGTTTGTCTCCGCCGCTGAAGAAAACCCGGGTGGAACCCGGTCCCTCACCGTTCATGCCGGACAAAGTGTTAACCATGTGACCGATCAACCCCTGATTCTTAGATTGGAACGCACCCACAATTTATTGGGGATGCTTCTGGCGCCATCGATCCAGCAGAACTGCGCCAATGATCACCGCACCAGTGATCAATCTTTTGGACGGTTCGGACACGCCAATCTGTGCGAGTCCACTTTGCAGGATCGAGATGATTAATACGCCGACAAAGGCGCCAAGCACGGACCCCCTGCCGCCCATCAGGCTGGTGCCGCCGATGACGGCAGCTGCAATCGCCGAGAGTTCGAGCCCAATTCCTGCGTTTGGATCGGCAGAGCCCAGATAGGCCGCGTTGAAAACGCCGCCAAGCCCGGCCAGCGCGCCCGACAGCGCCAACACAAACAAACGGTGTGGACGTGCATCGATTCCTGACATTCGTGCCGCCTGCTCGTTACTGCCGATCGCGG
>TARA_R110002049_G_scaffold114646_1_pt1 | contig 22420 bp, 23 predicted proteins | sample TARA_R110002049 | Tara Oceans TARA_R110002049 (sample SAMEA4396941) | marine metagenome | biome: Polar Biome; feature: [SRF] surface water layer (ENVO:00010504); material: water (ENVO:00002006), including particulate matter (ENVO:01000060) such as... | depth 5 m
ACTTAGTTCACCAAAAATATAATCTATCTCATCCATTATAGTAGTAAAGATCTCTGCTTGTTTAGATTCATCTTTACACATTACCAATAAACAAATTACCTTTTTTTCTTCACTGTTAGGTTTAATTTCATCCCACCTGCATTCCATACCTTCTAAATCTATAGAAAACTTAGTTTTATCTAATTCTATAGTTTCTATAAAATTATCTTTTATAGATTTTTCAGCAAATTTTAATCCATTTCCTATAACAACTGGGGTAATTAAAAAAGAATTTAATTTTAATTTTGCAATTCTTAATGTAGCTCCACTTTTATACACATCTTCCACCTTCATCTCTCCTACTCTCAAAGAAAGTTTAAAGTTTTTTCTAACATGTTTACTATAATTTTCTAAAGCTAAAAAAACAACTTTATAAAGATCTTGAGGTACTATAAAAGAGGCACCATCTCCACCAAAAAAATAAGGAATTGAAGTTTTTTTATCAAGTTTTTTTATTGTGTTTAAAACAGTAATAATACTTCCTGTAGCAATTAAATTAACGTCGTTATGAAATCCATTTTTAATTGCAGTTGTAGAGTCTAAAATATCTGTTACAATTACAAACCAGTCGTTTGGAACAGTATTAAAGAGATTTTCATTCTTTAATAGTTCTCTTAATGCAACATTATTAACATCTAAATTTTTATAAAAACTTGTATTACTTACCATAATTTTTTGCTCTTAAAACAGGCAATTTATTTTTTTTGTAAATGTATAACTTAAATTTTTATATAAATATCCACTATATTAGCGTAGAAAACATAATATGAAGATTTTTATAAAGTTTGATTTTACGGCTATTTGTAACAAAGTTATAGCAGAAAAGTTAGCTGAACTTAATGTGAAATATAAAACATTAAGCTTTGGTGAAATTGAATTTTTAGAAAACATATCTAAAGAAAAATTAGACAGTTTAAATGATAGTTTAAACGAGTATGGTAGTGAAATAGTTGAAAATCAAAAAAGTATTTTAGTACAAAAAATTAAAGATACCATTATAGATATGGTTTTTAATGAAGACACAAATGTTAATGTAAAAAGTTCTGTTTATATTTCTGAAAAATTAGACCATAGCTACGGGTATTTATCTAACTTGTTTTCTGAAGTTACATTTACTTCCATAGAAAATTTTATTATTTTACAAAAAATAGAATACACAAAGCAACTAATTACAAGTAATGAGCTTACATTAACAGATATAGCTTACAAGTTAAATTACTCTAGTGTAGCGCATTTAAGTACACAGTTTAAAAACACAACGGGTATTACTCCTTCTAGTTTTCAGAGAATAATAACCAAAAGAAGAGAATTAAATAAATAAAATAGCCAGAAAATGCAAGAAGAAGACGTTTATATAGTGTTGGCAGATGATGATGAAGATGACAGATTATTTTTTGAAGAAGCTTTTGAAGAACTAAAAATAAACACCAAAGTTAAAACTTATAATGATGGTGTAGAATTAATGGATTATTTAAATAATGAAAAAGGATTATTACCAAATATTCTTTTTTTAGATTTAAATATGCCAAAAAAATCTGGAATAGAATGTTTAGAAGAAATTAAAAGCAATAATCGTTTTAAAGATATTGCTATAGCAATTTATTCTACCTCCGCTTCAGAAGAAGATATAGAAAATACGTTTGTTATAGGTGCAAATATTTATATAAAAAAGCCTGATAATTTTAAGAAATTAAAAAAAATATTGTCTAATGTTGTTACTATAAACTGGCAATATCATACAAGTGGCTTAAATAAAGATAACTTTTTATTACGTTTATAAAGTGAGGTTAACTATCATAAAATCAGAAAAGTTCTTAAAAATTACCTTTGGTATTAGCCTTTTTATAATACTATGTATTGGTGGTTTTGCATATAAACACATACAAAATCTTTCTAATTCTTTTGACATGGTAGAGCATACCTATGAAGTTAATGTAGAATTAGAACAGATACTTTCTTATTTAAAAGGTGCAGAAACTAGCCAAAGAGGTTACCTAATTTCTAAAGACACTATTTATTCTGAACCATTTTTTTCTAGCAGGCAAAAAACGAATAATAGTTTTGCCAGGTTAAAAGAACTTACAAAAAACGACCCAACACAACAAAGTAATTTAAGAGACCTTAATTTATTAATAAGTAAGATTTTATTAATTTATGATAAAACTTTCGACAACTCTAAAGCGGGTAAATTAAATACCACAGAATTTGATAATTTACTAATTGAAGGCAAAAAAACAATGGACAAAATTCGTTCTGAAATTGCTGAAATGATTAAATATCAAAATAAATTACTACAACTTAGAAAAGACAAAAACACAAGAAGCTTAACAAATACACCTCTTATAATTTATTCTGTTTTAATTATAACCTTGCTGTTGCTATTACTTACTTATGCTAAAATTAACAAAGATTTAAAAAATCTAAAAATTAAAAACGAACAATTAGAAACATTTAAAGAATCTACAAATCAGTCTGAAATTGTTAGTAAACATGGTACTTGGACTTTTTATATTAATGAAAATAGATTTGAATATTCAGATAATTTATACCGTTTATTAGGTGAACAACCACAATCTTTTGAATCTACCATAGAAAATTTTTTAAATTTTGTTCATCCAGAAGATGTAGATAAATTAAGAAAACAAGTAGACAAAATGATGATAGAAGAAAATCTTCCTTTTATCTACTACAGAATTGTTCAAAAGAATGGAAACGTAAAACATTTTAAAGCATATGGTAAAATTATTGTAAATACAGATGGCCATAAAAAACTTTTAGGTACAACTGCAGATATAACAGATGAAATTGAAAACTATAGATTATTAGAAGAACGTAACTTAGAATTAGAGCGTAATAATAAAGAATTGTCTTCTTTTAACCATGTTGCTAGTCATGATTTACAAGAACCTCTTCGAAAAATTCAAACATTTATTTCTAGATTAGAAGATAAAGAAGCTGCTAATTTATCTGAAAAAGGCATGCTATATCTAGATAGAATAAAAACAGCAGCCTCTAGAATGCGTTTGTTAATAGATGATTTATTACAATTCTCTAGAACAAATAAATCTGAAGAAGTTTTAGAAGTAACTAATATGAACATCATATTAGAAAATGCAAAACAAGAATTAGCAGAAATTATATCAGAAAAAGAAGCAATAATTACCTCAGATTCAATACCTGTAATGACGGTAATTCCTTTTCAAATTCAACAGCTTTTTATAAATTTATTAGGAAACTCTTTAAAATATACCAAGCAAAATATAACGCCTAATGTAACAATTTCTTACTCTAAAATAAAAGCAAAAAATTTTCCTATACTAAGAAAACCAAAATATAATTATTACCATAAAATTACTTTTAAAGATAATGGTATTGGTTTTGACCAAGAATATGCCGAAAAGATTTTTGTTCTTTTTAGTAGACTACACAACAAAAATGAATATTCTGGAACAGGAATTGGTTTGTCTATCTGTAAAAAAATTGTAGACAACCACCAAGGTTATATTTACGCAGAAGGAGCACTAGAAAAAGGAGCTACTTTTGATATTTTTCTTCCATTAAAATAATATTCTGCTTTTAAACATTTACATAAATTCTAATAATTATGTAAATGTTATGGAAATTCTATAAACTCTCTAATAAATTGTGTAACAGAAAAACTCTTTATTATTAAGACTTTTGTATAATAAACATATTGTATAAAATGAACATTAATAAAAAAATACTATTCGGTTATCTTCTTAGTATTTTTCTACTTATTATACTTTCTTGTAACACAAATAATAGTGGTAAGAAAAAAGAAGATAAAATTAACAGAAATCAAGAAGATGCTAAGCTTTTAGTTAAAGCAACTAAAAACTATATTCATTTAGTTAACTTAAACAATCATATTAAGAAAGCAGATTCTGTAACACCAAAAATAAAGCAGTTTGTAACTTCATTTAATACAGATATAAATGAGCGTCTTTCTACTTTTGAAGAACTTTCTAAAGAAGAATTAATTCTAATACCAAGTAAAAACGATGTCTTGTTTTTTGAAGAGGAACTAGAAGATAGCAAAGGCAAAACTTACGAAGAAAAATATCTAGAAACGCTTAATAAGATGGTTGATAAACAGCTAAATCTTATGAATGAATTTGTAGAGCAAACAAATAATATTTCTATGAATGTTCTGGCTAGCGAATCTGAAGATTTTTTGAGAGAGCAAAAAGAAAAAATTGAGAATATAATTGAATAAATAAAACTAAAATGAAAACCTTCTTATACGCTATAACTATTCTTGTAGTAATAATTTGGGCCTTAAGCTTTTTTGTATTTGCTATTGGGTCATTATTAATTCACTTATTATTATTATTAGCTATTATACTTGGTGTTTTTGGCTACAAAATAAAAAGTATTAGCAGTTAATAGACTCTATTAGAAACCAATTATAAAGAATAATAAAACCTCAAGTTAACACTTGGGGTTTTGTTGCGTTGTCTGAAAATTTTGTTCTATTAATTTTCAATCATTTTTAAATCTACAATATTTACTTTTTTATAATTATTAGTAAATATTTTTCTTACATAATCTCTTATAACTAAATTCTATTTTTTCTATAGAATAATTACGTACAACTTTTAGGTTACTCCAAAAACTGAAATTAAATACTTCATTTTTTTAAAAATTTAATTAACTACTTTTTTCTAAAAACTAAGGTTTTCCATTTTTCATTAAAATTATATAATTCCTTTTTTATTTTACATAATTACAATTAAAAAACACAATAAATATTCTTAAACAACTAAAAAACAGCAACTTAATACTAAAAACAACGAATCATATAACAAAAAAAAAAAATTGTGTAACACAAAAAATTGATAACAGTTGTTTCTTTGTAGAGTAATTTCTAGCATATGTTAAACAAAAAATAGTTTAACTTTTTTAGAAAAAAAATAGTATTAATCTAAAAATCCAACCGATCATGATTACTTTAAATTCTAAATTAAACAGTTTAAATTTATTCTTTAATAAATTAAAAAAAGAATTAGGCGGAACATTAAATTCTAGATCTGGAGAAAACACGCTTACAATTAATAATCAAATAGGTAAAGGAACTATACGTTCTATTAGCTTAGAAGACGGTGTAAACGTATTAGAATTTAATATTACCACTAAACAAGACATGCAAATAAGCATAGATTCTAATGCAGGATCACATATTAACTTTGTTTATTGTTCTAAAGGTAAAGTTTCTCACTCATTTAAAAAGAGAAATACTACAAGTACCATAGAAACTTTTCAAACAAGTATTATATCTAATATAATTTCTAATAGAAATACAATTACATTATTTAATGGTGTAGCAACTAACACAACAATAATTTCTGTTAATACAAAAACTAAAACAGGAACACCATCTTCTATAAATGATACTTTAAGAAAAACATTTATAGATAATAAGAAAGAAGATTTTATTTATTTAGGTTCTTATAATTTAAAAATTGCAGAAAATATTAAGCAATTAAAAAATATTGATAATAAAGGAGTAGTAAAAGCATTGTTAACTAAAGGAATTGTAAACCTTATTTTAGCTCTTGAGATTGAACAACACAGAAAAGATTTAAATAACCCAGAAGCTGCTGCTAGTTCTTTAACCAATAGCGAAATGGAGTTAATTAAAGAGCTTACAGAATATGTAAACAATTACCCAGACATGGACCATAGAGTTAGTGTATTAACACGTAAAATTGGTCTTACAGCTGCAAAAGTACAAGAAGGTTTTAAACTAATGCATGGTTTAACAGTTTGTGAATATGTAAGATCTGTTAGATTAAAAAAATCTGAAGAATTAATAACAAGTACAGACTTAAGTATTTCTGAAATAGTATATAGTTTAGGTTTTTCTAGTAGAAGTTATTTCTCAAAAAAGTTTAGAGAAATGTACAACTGTTCTCCAAGTAATTATAAAAAGAAAAACAGATTAGCTGTATCTGCATAATATATATCTAATAACTTTCATTAGACACTATCGTGTTTAAACGCAAATATAAATTGGAAAAGAAATAAAAAAAACTCAAGATTTTAAATCTTGAGTTTTTTGTTTCTTATATAAAAATTCATAAGATAATTATCCTAAAACATTACTCTTATTTATTTCGTTTATAAATGGTTGACTATACATTCTCTTTCCTAAAGCAGCATTAATTGCATTGGCAACTGCACCTCCTGCAGGTGGTAAACCTGGTTCTCCTAAACCTGTAGGAGATAAATTATTCTCTATAAAATGAACTTCTACTTTTGGTGTTTCATTCATTCTAATTAATCTGAATTTATCGAAATTTTTATAAGCTGGCTTTCCATCTTTAAATGAAAAATCACTGTACATTGCATGACCTATTCCATCTAAAACACCACCTTCTACTTGGTTTCTTGCACCAGTTGGGTTCACAACTACACCACAATCTACAGCAACAGTTACTTTTCTAATAATTGGCAAACCATTTTTTAATTCTATGTCTGCTACCTCTGCAACATGCGTATTATGGCTATAATAAGCTGCAAAGCCTTGGTACACTCCTTCAGCTGTTTTACCCCAATTAGCTTTTTCTCTAACCAATTTAATAGTGTCTTCCATTCTTTGTCCAGAATATTCAATTCTTTTGTCATCTGTGTTTTTTACATTTTGAAGTAAATCTAAACGTAATTGAATAGCATCAATATTTAATTCTGTTGCTAATTCATCAAAAAAACTTTGTTCTGCGAATGCTAAAAAGTTAGTGTATGGTGCTCTCCAAGCCCCAGTTGTAATGTTACTTTTATAATTACCGGTTTCTACTTTATAATTAGGAATACAACCTGCTGGAAAAAAATTAGGTATTAAACCATACATATTACCATTAATAGCTGCCTCTTTTAAATGGTAACCAGTAATTTTTCCATCTTTTAAAGCTGCTTTAATTCTATATTTAATTGCAGGTCTGTATGTTCCTGCAGTCATATCATCTTCTCTAGAAAAAACAACTTTTATAGGTTTTTTTGCCAAATTAGAAATTTCTGCTGCTTCTAAAGCAAAATCTCCATATAGCCTTCTACCAAAACCTCCACCCATTCTTGTCATTTCTAAATGAACTTCTTCGTCTTTTCTTTCTAATAGCTTAGCAACTCTGTTTGCTGTCCATTGTGGTGTTTGTATTGGCCCCACTAAATGTATTTTTTCTGAAGTTACATCAGCATAAAAATTCATAGGTTCCATACAATTATGTGGTAAAAAAGGTGAATTATATGTTTTCTCAATTACGCTATCTGCTGTAGCAAATGCTTTTTCTACATTACCATCTTCTCTTCTAACCTCTAATTTCTTACTTTCTAAAATATCAATTAAAATCTTATCATGTGCTTCTGTAGATTCTGCTTTACTATCGGTTTGCCAAGTTGCAGAAAGTGCTTTTTTCCCTTTCATTGCAGCCCAAGTAGATGTTGCTAAAACTGCAATTTTATCTCCAAATTTAATTACATCAGTAACACCATTTACAATTTTTGCTTTAGAAGCATCAAATGAAGCTAATTTTTCTCCAAAAGCTGGTGGTCTTAAAACAGATGCATACTGCATACCTTCTGCTTTATAGTCTAAGCCAAATAATGGTTTTCCGCTAATAATTTTATCAATATCTACATTTACTATTTCTTGACCTATAATAGTAAAATCTTTTGTTTCTTTTAGTTTTATATCTTCAGGAACTTCTAGTAAAGCGGCTTGTTTTACTAAATCTCCATAACCTAATTTCTCTCCTTTTCCATTAGTAATTATTCCTTTCGATGCCTTTAAAGTACTTGCCTCTACGTTCCATTTTACAGCAGCAGCATTTACCAACATTTGTTTTGCTGTTGCGCCAGTTTGCCTTAATGCATCCCAACCTTGGCGTATAGATTGGCTACCACCAGCAACTTGCCTTGTATAGTTTTCTGTATCTAAAATACCTTGTGCAACTGTAACATTTTTCCATTCTACATCTAATTCTTCTGCAATTATCATTGGCATAGAAGTTTTAACTCCTTGACCAATTTCTGGATTTGGAGAAAATATAGTTACATAACCTTCATCAGAAATTTTAATAAACGCGTTAAAATCATTAAAATTTAGGCTTGCAATATCTACTGGCATTTTTGCTTCTGCTTTGCAAGCTGTAATTAAATTAAAACCAATTAGCATACCTCCGCTGGCTAAAACAGATGTTTTTAAAAAATTTCTTCTACTAAAATTGTCTTTCTTGTGTAATTTCATTTTTCTTAATTTTAGAGATTATGACATTTTTTTTGAAGCAACTTTTACTGCTTTTTCTATTCTATTATAAGAAGCACATCTACAAATGTTACCATGCATTGCATTTCTTATTTCTTTTTCTGATGGATTTTTATTTTCTGCTAAAAAAGCAGAAGCAGTCATAATTTGACCTGCTTGACAGTAACCACATTGTGGAACATCTATTTCTTTCCAAGCTTCTTGCACTGGGTGATTTCCTTCTTTAGATAAACCTTCTATTGTGGTAATTTTTACATCATCTAAAATAGAAACTTGCATTTGGCAACTTCTGGTTGCAACACCATCTATATGAACTGTACATGCACCACATTGTGCAATACCACAACCAAATTTTGTGCCTACTAAATCTAGTTCATCTCGTAAAACCCAAAGTAAAGGCGTGTCTTCATCTGCAGAAACAGAAACTTGTTTTCCATTAACGTTTAAAGTGTAATTTGGCATAAATGGTGTTTTAAAATTATTCTTGTAAGTTACAAAAAAATGTAAATACACTCAATTACAATTTTTTAATCATACTTTACTTTTTAGCATAAACAGTATTATCATTATTATTAGAGAATAAGTTTGTAATTAAAAGATGTTTGATTGTTATTTTATGCCACTTCTTGTCCTTTACTTGCAACTAATAATTTAAACCAATCTTGCAATTCTAAATTAACTTTTAAAGCTTTATTAGCATTTAGAATTCTATTTTTATTGGTTGTACCTATTACTGGTGAAATTTTAGAAGGGTGTTTTAAAATCCAAGATAATAGAAGAACGTCTTCTGTAACTTCATATTTCTTAGTTAACTTTTCTAAAACTATTTTTATTCTAGCAGTTTGTTCATTTTGTTCTCTAAAAACAATTCCTAAAGGACTCCAACACATAGGCTGAATATTGTTTTGCATCATTTGGTCTAAAGAACCATTTTCTAATGCACTATTTTCAGTTAAAGAAAACTCTATTTGGTTTACTGAAACAGGAGTTTTACTTTCAATTAAATTAACTTGTGATGGTGTAAAGTTAGAAAGTCCGAAATTAATAATCTTACCACTTTCCTTTAGTTCTGATATTGCTGCTGCAATTTCATCTGCTTGCATTAAAGGGCTTGGTCTGTGTAATAAAAAAGTATCTAAATAATCTGTTTTTAAATTTTTTAAAGATGTTTCTGCGCTTTTAATAATGTATTCTTTATCGTATTGATAATATTTTACAGCATTATTTCTAATTCCTCCCAACAATTGAATTCCGCATTTAGAAATTAAATGAATCTCTTCTCTCTGAATTCCGCTTTCTAAAAAACCCTTTCCAAATTGGTTCTCAGTTGTATAATCTCCATAAATGTCTGCATGATCAAATGTTGTATTACCGTTTTCTACACAAAATTGAATCATTTCTGCTTGTTCTTTGGTAGAAAATTGTTTTCCCCAATTTCCCCAAGACATACAACCTATAATAATTTTTGAAGCTATTTTCATCTTTAATTTTTATTCATAATTGTTGCACTTGCTTGTGCTGTTGGGTACACTACTAAATCTTCTATGTTTACATGATATGGTCTTGTAACTACAAAATGAATAATATCTGCAATGTCTTCTGCTTGTAATGCTTTGTACCCATTGTATACATTCTTTGCCTTTTCTACGTCACCTTTAAAACGGACTTCTGAAAACTCTGTTTCTACAGCACCAGGATGAATAGCAGAAACACGAATATTGTGTTTATTTAAATCTATTCTCATGCCTTTATTTAAAGCATTTACTGCATGTTTAGATGCACAGTATACATTTCCACTAGGATAAACTTCTTTACCTGCTATAGAGCCAATATTAACAATAAAACCCTTATTTCGTTCTATCATCTGAGGAAAAATAGCTTTAGAAACATACAACAAACCTTTTACATTAATATCCATCATTGCATCCCAGTCATCAATATCTCCATCTTGTATACTAGATAATCCATGAGCATTACCAGCATTATTAATTAAAATATCTATGGTTTTAAAGTTTTCTGGAAGCGACTTTATAGCTTTTTCAACATCGTTTCTTTTAGAAACATCAAACTGTAACGTAGTAACATCTGTAAGTTTACTTAATTCTTGTTTTAAATTTTCTAAACGCTCAGCCCTTCTACCGCAAAGAATTAGACGAATATTATTTCTTGCAAAAATTTCTGCAGTTGCTTTTCCAATACCAGAAGTTGCTCCTGTAATAAATGCTGTTGGTTTCATTTTTTTCTTTCTAATTATTGATTCTTAAAAGTAAATAAATGTACTTAAGAAAACCAAAAATTAGTACTAGATTTTTAAGAGAATTATAAACAAGAAAAAACCGTCCTCCTCAGGACGGTTTATCTTTTGATTGGTTTTTAACAACCAACCAAAAATCAACTAACCAAACTTTATTTTAAATTTCTTCTAATCTTTGTCTTTCTTTCTACTTTAGTACGTTTTCTGCCTGAATTCCTTACAGAAGATTTGTTATTTTCTTTAGATTTTGCTTCTTTTAAATATTGTACAAATTCTCTTCCTTTAAAAACGTATGTTGTTTCAGAATCTACATTATAAAGACGAATCTTTCCATCATTTATAACGCTTAATTCAAACTCTTCAATATCTCCACCATCATAATTTAGTGTTAATATTTTCAAGTCTTCAAAACCTGTTACATCAAACACTTCATAACCTCCAACGTAACTCCAATTTATATTTGCAATTTGTGTGCCAAAGTTGTCTTGAGAACTGTAAAATGTTGTTATATTTTCTTGCGTAAATTTTAAATAATTTTCATCATCAAAAGCATTAGGTACACCACCCGTTGTTGTTACTTTTTCCCAAGCATTATATTCTTGTAAAAAGTACTCTATATTTTCATAGAACAACTTGTCATAATCAAATGTATTTGTTTGATATCCTATTAAAAAATAGGTAACATTTTGTCTGTAATTGTACAATCTAATTTCATTATTAGAGGTAACAGTAACTTCAAAATTGTTTCTGCCATCTAAATCGTGGTTAGTTTCTAAGACTCCAGAAAAAGTGTTGTAAGTTCCAACATCAATCCCAAAACCATTTCCTGTAAAGCCAATATCTGCAATGTTATTGTTTGCATATAAAACTCCGTTTAAAAAAGAAAGTGTAAAGGCTTTAGAAACATAAGGAACGTCTCCATTACCAATAGTTCTGTGATAATCTACGTACCACAAATCGTATTCTGAAACAACTTGCTCTAAAGAGATTTCATTCTCTATAAAATTGTCTTCAAAAACTGTAGTACATGAGCTAAATAAAGCTCCTGTTATTATAATTGTAAAAAGTAGTTTTAAAGATTTCATAAGCTGTAGTTTTAAGGTTACACTTATGTAATATTCAAATTGCGTGCCAAAAAATAAACCGCTAAAAAAATAGCGGATTATATACTAGTAATCAATAATTTAAATTATTTTTTATTTGCAGACGGAAATGCTTTAAATTCTATTTCTTTTATGTTTTCTATCTTAAAAAACACTGTTTTTTCTCCTTTTTTATAACTTAACACAGCTTCATTTTCTTTTAACTCAAAAGGAAACTTTTTTAAATTTGGTAATGTATTTTCTATTTCGTTTGTAGAGTTTACATCTAAGATTATATCTCTTTTCATTTTTTTTGAAGTTGAAAAATGACCGATTAACTGTACTGCATTGTCTAAGTTATTTACTTCTACTTTAGTTGTTTTATTTTGAAAAAATAAAGAATCGAAAATAATTTCTGATGAATTACTTAAATGAATTTCTAACTTTGTTCCGCTAACTCCTGGTTGGCCACCAACCCAATAATTATAAAATGCTTTTTCTATGTTAAACGAAGGTTCTTTTACAAATTTGCTACTTCCACATTGAGAAAAACCAACTATAATTGTTAAAATTGATAAAATTTTCATGATTTTCATTTTCTGTTGTTTCTAAAAGTTAGTTCAAATGATATGCCAAGATAAAATAAAATCTACTCAAGTGAGTAGATTTTATCTGTTTTGAGTTTAGAAATTATAGTTTACTTACTTCCTAACAACAACAATTCGTTCACTAAAATCTCTGTAACATATCTTTTTTCACCTTCTTTAGTATCATAAGATCTGTTGGTTAATTTTCCTTCTACTGCAATTTCTTGTCCTTTATTTACATAGTTTTCTACCACATTTACCAAACCACCTTTAATAACTATATTATGCCAATAGGCTCTTTCTACTTTGTTACCTTCTTTGTCTTTATAACTATCATCTGTGGCCATAGAAAACTTTGCCATTTTATTTCCGTCTTGGAAAGTTACTATTTCTGGTTCTTGCCCCAATCTACCAATTAACTGTACTTTGTTTCTTAACGTATTCATAAGATAAGTTTTTTAAACACTTTTATTTTAAGTGTAATTTATAATTTGTTTTGTCAATTTGTTTGACACTGCAAAGTTGCGACACAACTAAACTTTTATTCGGTTGTAAAGCAATTACTTTCGGTTGTAATTATTTGTAAACGTTTGTAAACGGATAATTTAACCTATATTTGTACTATGGAAAGTAGAGCTTGTTTAGAGTGCAAAGAACCTGTTAAAGGTAGAGTAGATAAGAAGTTTTGTAGCGATTATTGTAGAAATTCTTATAATAATAGTGTAAATAAAGACAGTAAAAATCTTATTAGAAATATAAATAACCGACTTAGAAAAAATTATAAAATTTTATCTGAATTAAACGTTTCTGGTAAAACAAAAGTAACTAGAACTAAATTATACGACCAAGGTTTCGATTTTCAATTCTTTACTTCTATCTATAAAACAAAAACAGGCAATATCTATCATTACATTTATAATGAAGGGTATTTAGCTTTAGAAAATGATACTTTTTTATTAATTAGAAAAGAAAAATAATTTATTTCCAGGTATTTCCTTCTACTTTAATGGCGGCTTTTAAAACATCTTTCTGACTTAGTTGCCCTATTAATTTGCCGTTTTCTATAACAGGAAACCTTCTTCTATGTGAAGATATAAATTTAAAGGCTGCATCAAAAATATTCATATTTTTATCTATTGTGTCAACATCTTTCACCATATATTTTCCAACAGTATTATTTGTGTCTGAAGGCATATTGTAATATTTACTTTCAGAAATATGTTTAATACAATCGGTTTCAGAAATAATACCAATCAATTCATTTTTATCGTTTACAACAGGTCCTCCAGAAATTTTATGCGTAATTAATTGTTCTATAACGTGGTCTAAAGAATCTTCAGATTTAAAAGTTATAAGATTAGTTGTCATGTAATCTGAGACTAAAATTTGAACATCTTCTTTTTCTTGATGTATTTCTCTTTTACCTTGAAAGCTCTTAATTCCCATAATATTAATGTTTTAGTTGGAACTAAAGTTACCAAATTTTCTGTTTCATTATACTTTTTATTAAAATATTTTTATTTCATACATTTATAGAAATTAATATTTTTCATGAAAAAATTTTCTACCATTGCTTCTGTTCTTATAATATTAGGAGTAATTTATTGGAGTTTTGCCGATTTAAAACCTTCTTTACCTTCTAATAAAACAACTTTAAAAACAGCGTTTTCTTTAGACAATGCACTTAATCATTTAAAAAATATTAGTAGTAAATCTCATTATGTAGGTTCTTTAGAACATAAAAACGTTCAGAATTATATAGTAACAGAACTACAAAAAATGGGTTTCGAAACAGAAATTCAAACAGAAACTGCCATTAATAAAAAATGGTTTGCTGCAACAACTGCAGAAAACATTATTGCAAAACTAAAAGGTTCGGAATCTGAAAAGGCATTAATGCTTTTAACACATTACGATTCTAACCCACATTCTTCTTTAGGTGCAAGTGATGCTGGTTCTGGTGTTGTTACAATTTTAGAAGGCTTAAGAGCATATTTAGCAAAAAACATAGTTCCAAAAAACGATATTATTATCTTAATTTCTGATGCTGAAGAATTAGGTTTATTGGGCGCGCAAGCATTTGTAGACAATCATTCTTGGACAAAAGATATTGGTTTAGTTTTAAATTTTGAAGCTAGAGGAAGTGGCGGACCAAGTTATATGTTAATGGAAACGAATAATAAAAACAGTAAATTATTATCCGAATTTTTGGCATCTAAACCCAATTTTCCTGCAGCAAGTTCTTTAATGTATTCTATTTACAAAAAATTGCCAAACGATACAGATTTAACCGTTTTTAGAGAAGACGCAAACATAAACGGATTTAATTTTGCTTTTATTGGAGATCATTTCGATTATCATACAGCACAAGATTCTTACGAGCGTTTAGATAAAGAAACATTGTTACACCAAGCAGATTATTTTACAACTTCTTTTAATTATTTTGCAAATTCAGATTTAACAAACTTAAACTCAGAAGAAGATTTTGTGTACGTAAACTTTCCGTTTATAAAACTAATAAGCTACCCTTTTTCATGGGTTTCTACTATGTTAATTATCTGTGGAATTATTTTTATCATTTTAATATTTCTAGGAATTTCTCTAAATAAAATTGATGTAAAAGGAATTTTTAGAGGTTTTGTCCCGTTTTTAAGTTCTTTAATTTTATGCGGAGGGTTTTCTTTTGGACTTTGGAAGTTGTTGTTAGTAATTCACCCACATTACAAAGATATATTACATGGCTTTACCTATAATGGCTACCAATACATAGCTGCTTTTGTATTTTTAAATTTATGGTTACTTTTTACTATTTATAAAAAAACATCAAAGGAAGAAAAACCAACAAATCTTTTAATTGCACCTATTTTCTTTTGGCTTGTAATTAACGTTATTATTAATATGTATTTAAAAGGAGCTGGTTTTTTTATAATTCCGGTTATTTGTGCGCTATTAATTTTAGCAATTGCTATTTTTCTAAACTTAGAAGATAAATCTAAACGCATATTATTTACCATTTTATCTATACCAACTATTTACATTTTTGCTCCATTAGTAAAAATGTTTCCAGTAGGTTTAGGTTTAAAAATTCTATTTGTTAGCGCTATTTTTATAGTTTTAGTTTTTGGTTTAATGATTTTCTCGTTTCATCAGAAAAAATCTTTTTGGACACAAAAATGGGCTGGTTTTCTAACAATTCTATTTTTTGGAATTGCAACTTATAATAGCGGCTTTTCTATTGATAATAAAAAACCAAATAGTATTGTTTACATTCAGAATGAAGATGATAAAACAGCTTATTATGGCACTTATAACAAAACTTTAGATAGCTATACAGAACAAATTTTTAATAACGATTTTAACAAAGGTGGTATTGAAAATGCTGAAACTAAAAGTAAATATAATACCCGTTTTAATTATTCTAAAAAAGCTACTTATAAAGAAATAAAAACAGCTGAAATTAATACAGAGTTAGATACAATTATTGGTAATAAACGTTTTATTGAATTAACTATTACACCAAAAAGAAAAATAAACAAATTAGAATTTATTACTAAAACAGAACTAGCTTTAAATCAATTTAAGGTAAATGATGTTTTAGTGAACAAAGGAAGAAAATATAGCGTTAAAAATGGTACTTTTTTGGTGTATCATTTAAGTAACAGCGATACTGAAGTAACGCTTTCTTTTACAATAGATGTAAATGAAAAATTAGCTATTATTTTAAACGAAATTTCTTATGATTTGCTAACTAACAAAAATTTTAACTTAACACCAAGAACAGAAGAAATGATGCCAATGCCATTTGTTACTAATGATGCTATTATAGTTTCTAAAAAATTAAAATTATAACAAGCTTTTAATATTGGTATTAAGGCTTTAAAAAGTTTAGCTCTAATAAACTATACTTTAATATTTTGATTAATTCGTTGAATGCTTCGCACTCGAAACGGTTTGTCTGAGCTGTTTTTGAAATATGAAAAAAAACGGGAAATGGCTACTAAAACAAAAAAGCATTCTAATATGTATTAGAATGCTTTTTAAATGTATAAATAAGGTGTTTTTAGTCTATTTCAGAAACTCTTAATGTATTTACCATACCTTTAGCTTCAACTGGCATAGAGGTTAAGTTAATCATTAAATCTCCTGTCTTAACGTATCCTTTTTCTTTAGATAATTTATTTATATCTACTACAGTATCATCTGTACTTAAGTTTTTGTCATAATAAAAAGCTTTAACACCCCAAAGTAAGTTTAGTTTTCCTAAAATTCTTCTTTCAGATGAAAATGCTAATATTGTAGATTGTGGTCTCCAAGCAGAAATTTGAAAAGCTGTATAACCACTATTTGTTAAAGTAGAAATTGCAGTTGCTTCTATATCATTTGCCATTAATGCTGCATGATGACAAACTGCTTTTGTAATAAATCTATTTGTTCTAATATGCGGTGCTTCATGTGGCACTTTAATCATTCTAGAGTTTTCTACAGATTTAATAATTTCTGCCATTTTCTGAATTACTCTAATTGGGTGTTTACCAACAGAAGTTTCTCCAGAAAGCATTACTGCATCTGCACCATCCATAATAGAGTTTGCAACATCATTTACCTCTGCTCTTGTTGGCACAGAGTTATCAATCATTGTTTCCATCATTTGTGTTGCAATAATTACAGGAATTCTTGCTCTTTTTGCTCTTCTTACTAGTTTTTTCTGAATTAATGGCACATCTTGCATAGGTATTTCTACACCTAAATCTCCACGAGCAACCATTAAACCATCACAATAAGGTATTAAAGAATCTATATTTGCTACAGCTTCTGGCTTTTCTATTTTTGCAATTACAGGTACTCTATAATCTGAATGTTGGTCTATTAAATCTCTTAACATTCTTAAATCTTCTGGTGTTCTTACAAAAGAAAGCGCCATCCAATCTACATTTAAGCTTAAAGCAAATACTGCATCTTCTTTATCTTTTTCTGTTAAAGCTGGTAAAGAAATAGCTGTATTAGGTAAGTTTACACCTTTTTTAGATTTTAAAGCACCACCAACAATTGTTTTAACAACAACTTCTTTGTCTTTATCTGTAGAAACTACTTCAAAAAGTAATTTACCATCATCTACCATAATTTGCTCTCCAACTTTTACGTCTTTAGGAAAACGTTGGTAAGTCATAAAAGCTTTTTCTTTAGTACCAATACATTTTTCTGTTGTAAATGTAAAAAGATCTCCATCGTTTAAAACAACACCTTCTTCCATTACACCAACACGTAGTTTTGGTCCTTGTAAATCTGCTAAAATGGCAACATTATAGCCATTTTCTTCATTAATTTCTCTAATGGTTTTTACAGTCTTCTTTACGTTTTCATATTCTGCATGCGAGAAATTAATTCTAAAAACGTTTACACCTTCTTTGGCTAAATTTGTTAAAATTTCTTTTGAATCTGTTGCTGGCCCAAGGGTAGCAACTATCTTTGTTTTTTTATAATCTGTCATATTAAAATATTAAAAAGTCTTTAGACTTTAGTGTGTTTTTATCTATTGAATAAGATGTAATAATCTGTTCAATATTTTTAATTTTACTTACTGTATCTGCAACATATTCTAAACCTACTTCGCCAGAAATTTTAATAAAAAAATCTACTTTTTTCTTTTCTGGAATTAAATATGTTCTTGTTTCTGTTGTTAACAATAACTCGTTTGATTCTGTCTGATTTTCTCTTTTGAAACTATTGGCTATTAAAAACCAATCAAAGTCGTATTTTTTACTAGAAAAATTATAAATAGAATACGATGCTTTGTTTATATCGTTCTCAAATTCTAAATTCTTTTGAGATTTAGAAAAATGTGTGCTTAAACTTTTATTCAATAAATAAGCTAGCCTGTAGTCTTCTAAAGCTGTATGAATACCTATTAAAGAATATTCTTCTTCGCAAAAATCGTCTAAACCTAAAGCATGAATTTGCATACATTGTAAATTTACTCTCAGTGTATTAATCCTGCTAAATTACTAATAGTTTACGAGTATTCTAAGTTAAATTAACGAAAACGTTATCGCTTTAATCTAAAGAAATTTGATTTTGGAAAGCGAAATAAACTCTTTTTGAAGCTTGTTCTTCTGCTTTTTTCTTAGAAGTAGCTCTTCCTTTGGCTATTTGCTCGCCATCTATACTAATCTTAACACTAAAATGTTTTACAGGGTCATTTCCTGTATCTTCATACGTATCAAAACTATATTTTTTCTTTTGTTTTTGACACCATTCTATGATTAAACCTTTGTAGCTAGTAATTTTACCTTCTAGTTTTTCTATGTCTACATAAGGTACAATTACATTTTTATAGATAAATTTTTGACAAAATACATAGCCTTTATCTAAATAAATAGCACCTACTAAAGCTTCAAAAATATTACCATGAATGTTATCTCCAACATTTGCTTGATCTATATTGCTTTTTACAAAGCGAATTAAATCTAAGTCTTTACCCAACTCATTTAAATGATCTCTACTAACAATTTTAGAACGCATTTGTGTTAAATAACCTTCTGTACCTTTAGGAACCTTTTTGTACAAATACGCAGCAATTACAGAACCTAAAATAGAATCGCCTAGAAACTCTAAGCGTTCATAATTTATAGGGTTCCCTTTTCTGTCTAACATTTGAACAGATCTGTGGGTAAAAGCTTTTTTGTATTTATTAATTTTTCTTGGAGAAAAACCTAACAGCTCTTTTAATTCGTTGCGCAATTCTACATCTTCTTTAGATTGAGATTGAACTATTTTACGAATAAAATTCATAGACTACTCGTCTATTTTCTTAAAAGCTACACATGCATTATGACCTCCAAAACCAAAAGTGTTACTCATTGCAACCTTAATTTCTCTCTTTTGAGGTTTGTTTAAGGTTAAATTAAGTTCTGGGTTAATGTTTTCATCAACTGTAGAGTGGTTAATTGTTGGTGGTACAATACCATGTTTCATTGCTAAAATAGAAGCAATAGATTCTATAGCACCTGCTGCACCTAATAAGTGGCCAGTCATAGATTTTGTAGAATTTATATTAATATTCTTTGCATGCTCTCCAAAAACTTCAGAAATTGCTTTTAACTCTGCAACATCTCCAAGTGGTGTAGAAGTACCATGTGTATTAATATGATCTACATCTTCAGGTTTTATTCCTGAATTTTCTAAACAATTTTTCATTACAGCAATTACACCAATACCTTCAGGATGTGGCGCTGTAATGTGATAAGCATCAGAAGACATTCCTCCTCCAATTACTTCTGCATATATTTTTGCGCCTCTTGCTTTGGCGTATTCGTATTCTTCTAAAACAATTGCTCCTGCTCCTTCTCCTAAAACAAAACCTTCTCTATTTGCATCGAATGGTCTTGAGGCAGTTTCTGGACTATCATTTCTAGATGATAAAGCCTGCATAGAACTAAAACCTCCAACTCCTGCAATTGTAACTGCAGCTTCAGAACCTCCAGTAACAATAACATCACAATATCCTAAACGAATATAGTTTAATGCATCTATCATAGCGTTTGCCGATGATGCACAAGCTGATACAGTTGTATAGTTAGGTCCCATAAATCCGTTTTTAATAGAAATATGTCCTGGTGCAATATCTGCAATCATCTTTGGTATAAAGAAAGGATTAAATTTAGGATTACCATCTCCAGCAGCATAATCTAAAACTTCATTTTGAAAAGTTTCTAAACCACCAATTCCAGCACCCCAAATTACTCCTACTCGTAATTTATTTATTGTTTCTAGATCTAAATTCGCATCTGCAATAGCTTCATCTGAAGCTACCATAGCATATTGCGTAAATTTATCCATTTTACGAGCATCTTTCCTATTGATAAAATCTGTAGGATTAAAGTTTTTTACTTCACAAGCAAAACGAGTCTTGAACTTGGAAGCATCAAAATGCGTTATAGGCGCTGCTCCGCTAACTCCGTTAACTAAAGCGTTCCAATATTCTTCAATATTATTTCCTATGGGCGTTAATGCTCCAAGTCCAGTTACTACAACTCGTTTTAATTGCATATAATATAAATATTACTTTTTTGCTTCTTCTATATAACTTACTGCTTGACCTACAGTTCCAATGTTTTCTGCTTGATCGTCTGGAATTTGAATATCAAATTCTTTCTCGAATTCCATAATTAACTCAACAGTATCTAAAGAATCTGCTCCTAAATCATTTGTGAAGCTAGCTTCTGTTGTTACTTCGTTATCGTCAACGCCTAATTTGTCTACGATAATCGCTTTTACTCTTGATGCAATGTCTGACATAATTTTTTATTTTAAATTTTAAATCTGGGCAAAAATACAAATCTTATTAATTATAACTAATTTTTGTCCGTAAAATGATTATTAAAAGTAAAGAAAATTATTTAATCTTTACTCAAAAGAATCACTTTGTTAATAATTATTCCTTTTTTTGTAGCTTAGATATATAGATATGAAGCGTATTGTTATTTTTGCATCTGGTTCTGGATCGAACGCAGAGAACATTATTAAGTTTTTTAATCACACTAAAACCGCTAAGGTTACTAATGTGTTGTGTAACAATGAACATGCCAAAGTTTTTGAGAGATGCAAAAACCTAAATACCAATTGCTTACATTTTAATAAAAATGACTTTTCTGTTACAGATAAAGTCTTAGATATCTTAAAAAAAGAAGCAGATTTTATTATTCTTGCTGGTTTTTTATGGCGAATTCCACAGAAAATTGTAGCTGCTTTTCCTAAGAAAATAATTAATATTCACCCTGCATTATTACCAAAATATGGTGGAAAAGGAATGTATGGAATGCATGTTCATAATGCTGTAAAAGAAAATAATGAAACCGAAACGGGTATCACAATCCATTATGTTAATGAAAATTATGACGAAGGAGCCATTATTTTTCAAGCAAAAACAGCATTAAACGAGCAAGATACTCCAGAAACAATCGCAGAAAAGATTCATTTATTAGAACAACGTTACTTTCCTAAAGTAGTAGAAGAAGTAATTTTAAGCACAAATGAGTAAGAAAAAGTTTTATGTAGTTTGGAACGGACGTAAAAAAGGAATTTATACGTCTTGGAATGTTTGTAAGAAACAAATAGACGGTTTTGAAGGTGCACAGTACAAGTCTTTTGCTAATCTAGAAGAAGCTGAAGTTGCTTTTTCTAAAAATTATGAAGAGTATAAGGGTAAAAACACTAAAAAACCAACACTTTCTACTGCTGAGAAAACAAAATACGGCAGACCAAACTTAGAGAGTATTTCTGTAGACGCTGCTTGTGCAGGAAATCCAGGTAAAATGGAATACAGAGGTGTTTTAACACACAATAAACAAGAAATTTTTAGAAAAGGACCTTACGCTAAAGGAACCAATAATATTGGCGAGTTTTTAGCTTTGGTACATGGTATTGCACTTTTAAAAAGCAAAAACAAAGAAGATATTCCTATTTATTCTGATTCTAAAATTGCCATGAGTTGGATTAAGCAAAAAAGATGTAAAACCAACATGCATTTTGATGCTTCTAATAAAGATATTTTAGAACTGATTAAAAGAGCAGAAAAATGGTTGAAAGAAAATACTTTTAAAAACCCAATTTTAAAATGGGAAACCAAAGCTTGGGGAGAAATTCCTGCAGATTTTGGCAGGAAGTAATTGATAATTTCGGTAGTAGTTTTTATTCTATTTTTTTAGAATTAACTACTACCAAAACTATTTCTATTTAGTACAAAACGTATTTATTCTTTAATATTAAATACCTTATCTAACTCTTCTTCTAAATTATCTTCATACTCTACTCTTTTTAATATTTTTCCTTCTTCACTAATAATAAAAGAAGTGGGTATTTGTTCAAGGCTATAGTTTAAAGCAACAGGGTTACTACCCATACGTAAAAGATTTGAAAAATCTGGCCAACTTAATTGTAACTTCTTACTCGCATTCTCCCACCTACTTCTTTCCACATCAAAAGAAAAACTAACTATTTGAAAGTTTTCATTTTTATACTTTTCTATTATGGTAGGAAACTCTTCTTTTATTTGTTTTACACAAGGGACACACCAACCTGCCCAAAAATCTAAAAGAATTACTTTGCCTTTATAATCTGATAATTTAATTGTTTCTCCTTTTAAGTTTTCAGCAACAATATCAACAAAATCATCACCTTC
>TARA_R110002049_G_scaffold56853_10_pt1 | contig 22409 bp, 21 predicted proteins | sample TARA_R110002049 | Tara Oceans TARA_R110002049 (sample SAMEA4396941) | marine metagenome | biome: Polar Biome; feature: [SRF] surface water layer (ENVO:00010504); material: water (ENVO:00002006), including particulate matter (ENVO:01000060) such as... | depth 5 m
AAATATCTGAGATGACCAAGGGCATCTTCAATATTGTCTCCAAAGACCCATAAAAACAGCATATTGCCAAGCAGATGCATCCAGCTGCCATGAAAGAAGGCGTAGGATACCAGGGTCAGGTCCGCCGGAATGAATGCCAGATCCGGCGGCAGAACACGGGTTTCGAACAAAACCGATGGAATGATGCCGAAGACCGCCGCCAGAATGTCCGGCTGGCCTGCAGCAGCAGGCAGCTGGAACACCACAAATACGAAAATCGTGATGCTGATCAGCGACCAATTGACATAGGGTCGCGTCACATACCTCAAAGGGTTGCTGTCATAAAGCGGAAGAAACATGGGCGCCTGCCGAACTGATAATGAAGGACCGGCTCTGGCCCTGGAATTCAGTCTACACTTGTTGAACCATTTGCTGCGCGCAGCATTCGAAGCTTCGGATGCAAGGCTTCAGCGGTTTTTACCCGGAACCCACAACACATCCGCCTGTCCCTTATCATTGACCCAGCGCGCCGCGACAAACAGGAAATCCGACAGGCGATTCAGAAACTGGATGCCAAACGGGTTGACCGGTTCAGTCTCATCCGCCGCCAGCGCCACCGTCAACCGCTCGGCGCGCCGCGCGATTGTGCGGGCAAGATGCAGATGCGCAGAAGCCGCGCTGCCGGCCGGCAGCACAAAGGAGCGCAGCGGTTGCAGATCGGCATTCAGCGTGTCTATGTCGCTCTCCAGACGCTGCACCTGACTTTCGATGATACGCAGCGGCTCATAGCCCAGATCCTGGCCCGTATCCGGCGTTGCCAGATCGGCCCCCAGATCGAAACAGTCGTTCTGGATACGATTCAGCATCTCATCCAACTCGCCATAGACATGGTTGGTGTGCAGGCGCGCCATACCAATTGCCGCATTGGTTTCATCAACAGTTCCATAGGCAGCCACCCGCAGATCGTATTTGGCCCGGCGTTCGCCATTGCCAAGCGCTGTGGTGCCCTTGTCGCCGGTTTTGGTATAGATTTTATTGAGGATAACCATCTCAGCGCCTTTTCGAATCGTGCCTGAATATTTTGCCCAATTCAGCGCGAGGTAAAATAGAGAACGCTCATCAGGACCACAACAGCCAGCAATTGCAGGATCACCCGCCAGCGCATCAGCTTTTGCGACAGATTTGCATCGCCGCCCCGCATCATATTGTAGAGGCCAAGCAGAAGCACAATGGCGACGGCAGCCAGGGCCAGACCGATCAGTCCCTTGGACAAGAATTCCATGTTTCACCTAGAGCAGTTTTTGTGGTTGCAATCAATCTTTTCACAGGGGGTCGCCTGTCTACCGGTCGGCCCCATACCACAGCGATTTTTATATCACTGCAGGGTTCAAGATAACTTTGAAACAATCTAATTCATCCGGGCAATCGACAAATTCAGCACCGCTGCAAAGCCAACCCAGGCCACATAGGGAACCAACAGCAGACCGGCGAGCCGGTCCTGTCTTGCAAAGACAATCATCGTCGCGACGATTGCGACCAGAAGCGCCAGAATGATCGCCAGTCCGAGACCCGGGCTCTGCAGAAAGAAAAAGGCCGCTGACCAACTCACATTCAACACCAGTTGAGTGGCGAAAAACAGATAGGCTCTGCGCCGAGCCGGCTGGTTGGAGGGCCCCGGTTGCGCCCAGATTCGCCACAGCGCGTAACCCATCAGAACATAGAGCGTCGTCCAGACCGGAGCGAAAATCCAGTTGGGCGGATTGAAAGACGGCTTTGCAAGCCCAGCATACCAGGGCTCAAGGCCAGGCGTTGTCAGCACTGATCCCAGGGCGCCAGCCGCCAGACACAAAACTATGAACCCCGCCAGCACGATAGCGGATCTGCCAGTTCGCGGAACAAGGAAGACAGAATTGGTCATATATCAGGTTTCTCGATCTGCGCTCCGCGCCAGCAAGGCGCTAAGCGCGCGATGGCTGAGCACGCGTTTCAGGAACCCCATCGCATAGGTCGGGGTGGTGACATAATATCTGGGGCGCGGCCTGTCACTTTCCAGTGCATGAACCAGACGTTTTTGCACAGCCTCGGGCCCCAGCTTGAACTTTGAGGCGCCACCACGCTGCATCCGCACCAGCCGCTTGTGGTAAATCTCTTTGTGAACCGAAGCATCAATCCTGATTTCACGGTGAAACGCCTCAAGGGAATGCTCGACAAAGCGGCTCGCGATCGGTCCCGGTTCAATCAGGCTGACATGGATCCCGCTGCCCATCAGTTCCATACGCATTGTATCGGACAGCGCTTCAACCGCGTGTTTGGAAGCACAATAGGCTCCGCGATACTTCATCGACACCAGGCCAAGCACCGATGAGCACTGTACAATTCGGCCGGATTTGTTGAGCCGCATCGACGGGATCACCAACCGCGTCAATTCATGCCAGCCAAAAACATTCGTCTCGAACTGGTCCCGCAAGGCATGAACCGACAGGTCTTCAAGCGCCCCGCTCTGCCCGTAGCCGCCATTGTTGAACACCGCGTCAAGTCTGCCACCAGTGCTGTTCAGAATTGCGCCGACGCACTTGGCGATACTGTCATGATCGGTGTAATCCAGATGCAGCACCTGCAGACCTTCATCTGTCAGCTGTTGTTGATCAGCAGCCTTGCGCACGCAGGCAAAAACTTGCCAGCCGCGCTGCTGCATGGCGTGAGCACAGTGATATCCGATACCGGACGAACATCCGGTGATCAGAATGCTTTTGTGTCGTGTCGCCATAGCCCGAACCTTACAAATGAGTACTGTGCAGTTTGCGCCGCTTGCCCGATACCAGATAGACGCCAAATACGGTCAGCACCATTCCACCCATTTCCAGTGGGGTCAGGCGTTCCCCGAACGCCAGAAAAGCCTGGACCGCAATGGTTGGAGGGATGAGATAAATCAGGGCAGCAGCTCTGGAAACTTCGCCTTCGCGGATCAGAATGACCAGCAGTCCGACAGCGCCGAGTGACAGAGCCAGAACTGACCATGCAAGGGCACCATAGAGCTGCGGCGTCCAGGAAAACCGAAACTCTTCCAGCAGCAGGGCGGCAGGCAATGTCGCGAGAAAAGCACCCAGATATTGCAGGGTCGTGATGGTTCGCAAATCGCCTTTCTGGAGGAATTTCTTCTGATACAGCGTGCCGATCACCACTGAAATCATGGAAACGAAATTCACTCCAATGAGCAGCGTCCAACTGTCCCCCACACCGCCGGCACCAGCAAGATCAGCGGCAAGCCTGGGAGCCAGTGCCACCATCAGTCCGGCAAAACCCAATGCAAAGCCCGTCCATTGCCGGGCGCTGATCTGCTCGCCGACGATCATCCCCGCCAGAACAGCGGTCATCAGGGGTTGCAGCGCGGCCATCATGCCGGACAGGGTGGACGGCATCTGCTGATCCAGCACCCACCAGATGCCACCAAGATATATTGCATGCAGAAACACGCCGGAGAAGATTGCATGAACCAGCAATTTCCGGCGTGGCCAGGTGGCACCGAGGGCAAAGCAGAACGCTGCCAGCAACAGGCCGGCAAGCGCGTAGCGAAGGGTCAGGAAACTGAGCGGCTCAGCGTAGGGACTGGCATATTTCGCGACAATCCAGCCGGTCGACCAGAGCAGCACAAAAAGCGCGGGAAACAGAAACAGGAAACGAGCGCGCGTCACGATAAAACATCACTTGCTGACACATCAGCCCGTTAGGAGAAAGCCTTAACTCCAGCCGCCATTGTAGGTTTGATAAAATATGTGACGACCGATCTTGGTCATGCGTTTCATGCTCTTGGCCCAGCGTGGACTTACATAGGTCGCATGATAATGCGTGGAGGATCCGACCGCACGGGACCATTGTTTGCCGTTGGTCACTTCTTTTGCCACCTTCTGCGCCAAAGCGTAGGATTTTTTATCCGTCACCTTGTCGCGCACACCATCGCAAGCAAATGAGAACTGGCAGCGGTTGCGCCATTTCTTGTTCTGATAGACGACGCCGCAAATGCTCGCCGGATAGGCTGGTGCCTTCACCCGGTTGAGCACAACCTGAGCAACAGCTGCCTGCCCTGAAACAGGCTCGCCCCGTGCCTCAAAATACACTGCGGCTGCCAGGCAGCGCTGCTCGCGGCGGGAGAAAGCAGCCCGCGGCAGTTTATTTGTCGCCCAGGCATGATCTTTCGTTCCAATCTCCGGCCGGACAACAGCTACATTTTCAATGCCGTCGCTTTTTGGAATTTCGGAAATATCCGGTCGGACCGTCGGGATTCGGCCCGCAATGGAAATCTGCGATTCCGGCGGAACCGTTGGTCTGTTTTTGTCTAGCGATGCTGCAGCAAGGGAAGCGTTCTGTATCGAACCCTTCCGCCTGATCTCCGGAGTTCCGAGCGGAACGGCGGCTCTGCCCGGCAAAGTGCGCACAGCAGGCGGTTGCGGCATGTTCAGAATCGCGGAAAACGGAGACTTGAACTCTTCCATATTTTCAACCGGTGCATAGGCCAGTGCCACCTGCAGCGGATCAGTTTTTCCGGTTGTATCAGCAATAGCCGGTTTTGCTTTTCGAGCATCGGCAACCATGCTGCGTGAGCGCTGGCGCAATACGCCAGGCACATTGAATCGCGTGGTTGCAAGAGCAATCTGGTCTTTGCTGGGCCAGCCAGGTGCCGCCAGCGCTGTGCGCGGCAGCAAGTCTTCATCAACCGCTGAAAACAAATCTTGCAATTCGAACAGATTGCCCGAATACGGCAGGTCGGTATTGGGTTCAATGGCGATGGCACGGCTGCGTGTCATCTGCAAATCTTCTTTTGCGGCACGATTGACGTTTGGCGCAAGCGTATTGACCTGATCTTTGGCTGACACTTTGGGCACCGATCCGGCTTCGACGCTTGCGGTCAGAACGCCGGACGATTCAACCTTTGGGCTGGCTTTCGAGCTGGTGGCACGCGCGGAAGATCGCTGCATCGGCGTCAGTAATATATAGGAATCAGCATCCGCCAATTCGATAAAATCAGGCAGACTGGATTGAGACGGTGTTGCAAACAACAACAAGGCGCCAAGGGCGGTGGAGACAGCCAAACCAGCCATCCGTGCCTGACGCCGGGCCACGATGGCACGTTCGTTGGCGCGGGCGCGGGCCAGCAGCATGATCCTTCGTTGCCTTACGGCGCGCTTCCTCGCCGCCGGCGAAAGAGTGTTTTCATCAAGGCGCAATGCTGGCAAAGGAAGACCCTCAGCAACATGCGCGGCTTTACGTGACACAACCATCCAAAGGGTACTCCAACGCAACGCGAGCCCTTTTGCACCATAATCCTGGCAATCAGCGTCATCGCTATCCATCAGGAAGTCCGAAGGTTCTAGCGCATCGCCCGGCTCAACAGCCGAAGACAGGACCGAAACCTGGTGCAAACTTTTTGGTCTCAAGGACCGATCATTTATCATTAGGACTGATTAACCTTGAGTTTCGGTTAACGTTTCGCAAAAATATTGCAGCTAAGTGTTTGGATTTGGTTAACCATAAAATTAAACTTTGAAACCCTTATCCAAGAGTGCCGAAACTGATCATCTGGACTTTAACAACACATCCAGTTGGTCAAACCGAAATTGTCACAGACAGGCACTGACCGCGCTGTAAAACTATTTAAATGTGGCGTTGAGAAGGCTTGCCCCAGATTAATTTTCAAACTCTGCCTAACCGGTAGTGACGACAAGTTTATACAGAGTTTCAACCACCTCGCAACCCTCAATGCACGTCATATATCAAAGTGTTACAGTTGGTTTGACCCCAGTTTCAGTGTCACTTTTGCAATCGCAGCGCGGCCTGGGCTGCCGCCAGCCGCGCAATCGGCACGCGGTACGGCGAACACGAAATATAATCAAGGCCGATCGACTGGCAGAAACTGATGGATGCCGGATCACCGCCATGTTCACCGCAGATCCCCAGCTTGATATCGGGACGCGTTGCGCGCCCACGCTCTGTTCCAATACGCACCAGCTCGCCGACACCGTCCTGATCGAGACTGACAAATGGGTCCTGCTGGATCAGGCCCTGAGCCGTATAGGTCCCCAGGAAGGAGGCAGCATCATCGCGGCTGATTCCAAACGTGGTTTGCGTCAAATCATTGGTGCCGAAGGAGAAAAACTCTGCCGACTCGGCAATCCGGTGCGCCTGCAGCGCGGCGCGAGGCAACTCCACCATGGTTCCGACCTGATAGCTGATCTGAATGTTGCGCTCTTTCATCACCGTCTCGGCAACCGCATCGATGCGCGCCTTGATGAGATCAAATTCAGGTTTGACGGATACCAGCGGCACCATGATTTCAGGCGTCACAGCGGCTCCGGTTTTCTGCGCCGCTTCTATTGCGGCTTCGAAAATCGCACGGGCCTGCATATCCGCGATTTCCGGATACGAAACGGCCAGACGGCACCCGCGATGCCCAAGCATAGGGTTAAATTCATGCAGCGCACGGGTACGCTGCCGGACTTTGTCCAGCGGCAGATTCAGCGCCTTCGCAACCTCCGCCATATCGGCTTCGGATTGCGGCAAAAACTCGTGCAGCGGCGGGTCGAGCAGCCGTATCGTGACCGGCTTGCCGCGCATGATATCGAACAGTTCGGTAAAGTCGGCCGTCTGCATCGGCAGCAGTTTATCAAGCGCCTGACGCCGCCCGGCAGCATCTTCCGCCAGGATCATTTCGCGCATTGCCATGATCCGGCTGCCATCGAAAAACATGTGTTCCGTACGGCAAAGGCCGATACCTTCCGCGCCGAAACTCAGCGCCATCCGCGCATCCGCCGGAGTTTCGGCATTGGTTCGCACCGCCATTGTTCTGGCTTCATCGGCCCATTGCATCAGCGTCGCGAAATCCTCCGACAGTTCCGGCTGCAGCATGGCGATTTCGCCTTCCAGCACCTGACCGCTGGTGCCGTCAACGGTGATGATGTCACCCCGCTGAAACACCTTGCCGGCCACACTCAGAGTTTCATTGCGCAGATCAATGCGAATGCTGCTGGCACCTGATACACACGGCTTGCCCATGCCTCTTGCGACCACCGCCGCGTGGCTGGTCATGCCGCCGCGGGCGGTCAGAATACCTTCCGCCGCATGCATGCCATGAATATCTTCCGGACTGGTTTCCACCCTCACCAGAATAATTTTGCGCCCCTGGGCCTTGGCATCCTGTGCATCATCGGATGTGAACACGATAGCGCCACTGGCAGCACCTGGAGATGCCGGAAGACCCTTCGTCAGAATGTTGCGCTTTGCAGCTGGATCAATTGTTGGATGCAGCAACTGGTCAAGCGCCGCCGGATCGATGCGCAGCACGGCTTCGTTGCGGCTGATCAGTCCTTCTGCCGCCATATCCGTGGCAATCTTCAGCGCCGCTTTGGTGGTGCGCTTGCCCGAGCGGGTCTGCAGCATCCACAATTTACCTTCCTGGATGGTAAATTCCAGATCCTGCATGTCGCTGTAATGCGCTTCAAGCTGGTTGCAGATTGTGCAGAATTCCGCAAAGGCCTCGGGCATTTCCGCCTCAAGCGAGGGTTCTTGCGTGCCCGCCTCCAGGCGAGCGGCTTCGGTCAGGTTTTGCGGCGTGCGGATGCCGGCCACAACATCTTCGCCCTGGGCATTGATCAAAAACTCGCCATAGAGCGCTTTCTCTCCGGTCGATGGATTGCGCGTAAAGGCGACACCGGTAGCGGAATTGCGGCCCATATTGCCGAACACCATGGCCTGCACATTGACCGCCGTCCCCCAGTCGGAGGGAATGTTGTTGATGGCGCGATAGGTAATGGCGCGCGGTGCCATCCAGGACTGAAACACCGCCCCGATCCCACCCCAGAGCTGATCCTTCGGGTCCTGCGGAAACGGCGTTTCCAGCTCACGTCCAACCAGATCCTTGTAGTCTGAAACGATCTGTTTCCAGTCATCGGCGGTCAGATCCGTATCCAGCACATAGCCGGCACGGTTTTTGAAATTTTCCAGAATCTCTTCAAATGCATGATGGTCGAGGCCCATCACCACATCGCCATACATCTGGATGAAGCGCCGGTAGCTGTCATAGGCAAAGCGGGCATCGCCGGAGTGCCGGGCAATGGTTTCAACCGAATTGTCGTTCAGACCAAGGTTGAGAACTGTATCCATCATGCCGGGCATGGAACTGCGGGCACCTGATCGCACAGACATCAAAAGTGGATTATCATCGTCACCGAACTGCCGTCCGGTTAGCTCTGCAATTGCATCAAGCGCATCTGCTATCTGCTGCTTCAGAGACTCCGGGAAACTTTTGTCATTCTTGTAATAATGCGAGCAGACTTCGGTGGTAACCGTAAAGCCCGGCGGCACGGGCAGCCCGAGCGACGACATTTCCGCCAGATTTGCACCCTTGCCGCCCAGCAGATCGCGCATATCCGCCGCGCCTTCAGCGCGGCCATCGCCAAATTGATAAACCCACTTGTCCACGAGGCTCTCCCAGGTGAAATATTTAGCCCTTCATTTCACCTCACAGGCCTAACGCGCCGATTGCTGCAGTGCAACAGGCAAAATAATGTCAGGTAAACATTTTTTGAGCTAACTCAGGCGTAGTTGCTGGGGGAATTGAAGTTTAGGAATATTTCTTTTCAATCTCGGCGAGCGCTGCTTTCAAACCTCTGATATTGAAGGGGCTACCCACATTTTTGGCAAACCAATCCTCATGTACGCCACTTATTGCAACTGGAATAGGGGAAACGCCAAGGACCCTGGCACAGTAAAAACGATGGTCTCCTGAGCCGGACTTATGAAGCGCGCCATCTGCACCGATTAACGCAGAGCCGCACTGTTTGCCTTTTGTCATATCATAGCCATCTCGCTCCAGACTATCTATCAATTCCACCACGTAGGAACTCATAAACATTTCGACGTCATGTTTATCTCGCATGTAGATTTTTTTGTGCTTCGCCACGCCATTTGTGGCGATATCCTGCAGCAACGAATTGTACCAGAAAGAGTCCGTAAAGTTATCTCGATTGGCAACAATGTCTTGTACTTTGTGAAATTTTTGATCCCCTTCAATGAGCCTCATCTCCTGATAGTCTGTACTGGCGATCGAAAACGACTCTACAGCTTTGTAAAATCTTAGAATATACCTGCGGGCGGCTTTTGATTTTCCAATATGCTCGAGCCTGGATAATTTATTTTTGATTTTGATTATGTTCGGCCGCTTGCTGCCGACGTGATAGTCAACTTTGCCGGGATCAATCCAAATGACAAGCTTTGAATCAATCAGAAATTTTAAAATTTTTTTGGGCACATACATAGTTGAAGTTTTAAATCATCTGTTCATAAAATTCGGTCAATCCAATGAACCAATGTCAGGGATAACAGAAATTCCTGCAACATAGTGTCCAAAGAATCAAATATCGTATTTCGCACAATATTGGCCCAAATAGCTTGAAACGACGGGCCTGCCCTCAAGACAATTCTCCCTCTTCAACCTGCCCTGCCATGCGTGCATGAGTATCGTTTTTTCGGTGACTGATTTCTTGGCAAAGCTGTCGTCAGGTGTCGTCAGGTGCGGAGCTTCTCCGGAACGCAGCGGATAGAAAACCGCCTTATCTTGGGCACAGGACATTTTATCGTGGCGCGTGGCATAGTAGGTCAGCGCACGTGGGCCGATATTGGTTCTGGTGGTCAAGCTTGGCTCGGTGCGCCCGATGCGAATTTCAAATTCGCGATAGAGGCGGCGGCGCAATGTCGACCATGGGGTTCTCAGCGGATCTGCCGAAATACCGCTGTAATAGTCCTTCGTCATTGCCGCATCGGCAGGCAGTTTCAGCACCGCCCCGTTGAGTTTCACATCGCTCAGCCAGCCAAACACATAATCGTCTTCCAACTCACAGGGCTTGAGGAAAATACAATCCAGATCGACCCATAGACCGATCGATTGCATCTGCCCGACGAGGCGGAAGATATTTGTAAACAGCGTATAGCGTTTGGCCGGTATATAGCGGTAGGAATTGTCGCTTTCAGGGATGATTTCACGGGCATCCCGAATATCGCTATGCAAATCAAGCTTTGCCAATTCCTCAGGATAATAGGAATACACCGTCAGACTGTGGCCATGAGCCAGAATGGAGGCAACCGAGAGGCGCTCCAGCCAGGATACCGGCCCGTCCCAATATGAAAAAATATGCTGTTTCAAAATCATCCTGTCCCGGGTTGCAAAGCATCGATGTCAAAAACGCAAGGACCGGTCTCACAAGTTCTGGCGGCAGCGATCCAGCGCCTTATTAGGTTGCGGACCTGATCCCTTCAAGCAAAATCTGGCGCATCCGGTCTGGTGAGCCGTGCCTGTCACCGCCACCTTTCGGATTGATCTTACCGGCAATGCCAAGCTATATCAGCGACGCTGCCCGGTTGGGGAATGAGCCTTCCCTGACGGCCGCGCAATCTTGAAACCCGCGCACCACCCGGTCCGGACAGATCAGACCGACCATCCGCATTGGACATTTCATGGACATTCCCAAGATCATCTGGAGTTACTGGGAAGATGGCGCAGACAGTGCACCTGATGTGGTTAAGCACTGTCTTGAATCCTGGAAAAAGCTGAACCCCGACTATGAGGTCCGTGTTCTCGACAAGCATACCATTGGCACCCATGTCGGCAGCCTTTCATCGATTGACCTTTTTCGCAAAGATATAACAGTTGTGAATCGTGCAGATATCTTTCGGCTTGCGCTTTTGAGCGAACATGGCGGCGTCTGGGTAGATGCAACTTTATTTTGCAACACACCTCTAGGCGATTGGCTGCCTGACTACACAAAAAGTGGTTTTTTTGCGTTCAGAAATGAAAAGAAAGCACGAAAACTCTGTGTTTGGTTCCTCGCCTCAGCCAAGGGAAATATTCTGACTTGTGAATTTCTTTCTGAATACCTGAGAAATTTTGAAGAAACAGTTTATATCAATCAGTCCAAACCATACTACAAAATGACGATCAAAACGCTCGCCCTGGTTCTGAACAGAAATACATATTTATCGAAATTCTGGGTGCACCCATGGGTAAGAAACACCCTAAAAATGTATCCTTACTTTCACATGCACTATACTTTTAACAATATAATCTATAGGCGCGGCGAAAGCGCAAGAATTTGGCACAGCACACCTGTATACCCGCGCGAGTGCTCAAGACATCTTCGAATTTCTGTTTCCAATGGAACAGACATGGAAACAATCAGACACTACATCCAGAATCAGACCTCACCCGTGCACAAGATGAACTGGCGTTCAAAATACAATTCAGATCGCTGGCGAGAAGTGTTCGCCTGCCTTGATGCCGTGGTTGCAACTGCAGAAGTTCGTAATGATAATCTCTCACAAACATAAATTCATCTTCCTTCACTGCCGGAAATCAGCCGGCAGTTCCTTCAAGATCAGCGCTTCGCGTTATCTTGCACCCGACGATATTGTGATTGGCGGACTGAAAGACGGTTTGCAGCATGGCATCCGCCCGCCCAAAGGCATGATCCGGACGGCGTTTCGCCACCCTCACTGGCCAGCTGTCGTCTTCAAACTGGCACGCGGTTCCTATTGGAATTTTATCTCCGACAGCATCAAGCAACACTATGTTCCAAGCCTGGGGGCAATCCCCGAGCACGCCTCCGCCACCAGCATAATGGCCGCTTTTCCACAAGAATGGCAGCACTACAGAAAAATCTGCATTGTCCGCAATCCCTGGGATCAGATGTGGAGTGAATATAAGTGGCGCTTTAAACGCAAAGCCTTCAAATCCAGCTTTGACGAGTTTGTAAAACGCCGGGAACAGGTGGGGTGGAGCGACCGATACAATATGAACTGGGATATCTATACAATAGACAACGCGGTCAGCGTTGACCGGGTAATCCATTATGAAAACCTCAACCAGGATATGGCGGCGACCTTTGCCTGGCTCGGCATAGACTGGGATGGCTGGATTCCGAATGCCAAATCAACCGCCCGGCAGCCCGGGCTTGAGGCCCCTAGCAATTATCGCGCGCCCTATACCGATGAGACCAGGGCCATAGTTGCACGAATCCGCCGAAGGGAAATCGATCAGTTCAATTATGTGTTCTGATGCGTTTCAGATTGTCTGCAGAAAGCGAATATACTGATTGACAATCGCCTGTTTGGAAAACCCGCTTTGCCATTTCAGGAAACCGGCCTCGGCCACGGCAGCGCGCCGCTCATCATCTTGCGCCAGCGCCCTGATTGCTGCGGCCAGAGCCTGATGATCATCAATCGGGACAAGGGTCCCGACAGATTGCGTCTCGCCCAAAAGCCAGCTTGGCCCTTCCGACGCAGTGGCCACCACCGGCACATTCTTTGACCAGGCTTCGATCACCACATTCGACAAGGGCTCATGCCGCGATGGTACTGCGCAAAGGTCCGCCTGATCCAGCAGGGAGGACTGGTCGTGACGCCAGCCAAGGAACCGTATCCGCGAGGCAACATCAAGTTGTTCGGTAAGTTGCCGCAACGCCGCTTCCTCCTCACCCGCTCCTGCCAGCCAGAGCACTGCTTCGGGAACGGTTTGCATGGCCCGGATCAACGTATCGAACCCTTTTGAAGGATGCAGCCGGCCGCAGGCCAGAACCACAAATGCATCTTCGGCCGTATTGAAATCCGCCCGGCGCACCGGCGCGGCCGCTGGCAACTCGCCAAAATTGGAAATTGTGCTGGTCTTGGTTTCATTCCAGCCCTGTTCGATCACATGGCGTTCCAGATCGGGCGTGTTGCAGATGATCCAGTCGAAACCGGCATAATATTTCAGCGGATAATAGCCGCCAAATCTCGCCACCCGCTTGTAGGTCCCGGCTGGAATTCTGCGCGCAGCGCGGTTCATCCAGGCCAGCACCACATCGGGCTGCTGTGCTGCCAGCGCCTTTCCAAAGGTTCTGGTGGCCTGCCAGCTCAAAATACCCTTGCCGAAATTGAATTGCTGCACAGTAAGGCCGGCATCACGCAATTCTTCAAACCGCTCCCGGTCGCGCCCGATAAACAGGGTTTGCCGCAGCCCCGCCTCATGCAGGGCGATTGCCAGCTTGACAAAAAAACGCTCAGCACCACCATGCGCCTCGCCGACAATTGCCTGCGCCAGCAAGATGTTTTCAACAGGCTTCATCGGGCAGGACTCATGGGGCAGGACTCATGGGGGCTGATTATGCAAAAAGGGGATAATCTGAAAAGGAGCGTTCAACCATGTTAAAGCAGTCACTGGATGGCGTCGAGGCCCTGCTGCTGGTTGGTGGGCCTGCCGGTTGCGGAAAGACAACTATTGCCGACAATATTGTCGAAGCGCCCGGCCAATTCGAGCTTCCAGCGTCCTGTCCACAGCCCTTCCACCGTACCGACTGGAAATCTCTTGAAGCAAAACGCTTCGGATCCGGAACCGTAATTGTCGAATTTGCCACCAACAGGCTGAACGATCCGGTTCAATTGCAGACAGTCAGCTATTTCATAGACGCCCTCCAGCGAGCGGCGCCGATCAGGGGCGCCTATACCAGCATTATTGACCGCAAAACTCTGCTGAGACGCTATTTTCAGCGCATGACAGCGCGGCACTTTCTCCATGCCGGAAAATGGAAATCACTGGCGCGTTATCTTCTGGCCGGACAAACGGATGATTTCGGCATCGCCGCCTGGAACCACTTGCTGGACAGCAGATCCCTTGCCCGCCAGGATTGGCCTGTAACCCGGCGCCCAGACCCAGACCCAGACCAATAGGGCGACTACTGCAGGAAGCTGCAAGGACAGCACTTATTTCGTGACATTGACTTTCTTGAAATCGAAATTTCTGAAGTGATAGTCCGGTTTCAGAAATGTCGTCAGTTTCCTGATGTCATCCGTGACGATATCGAAATGGATAAATCTCGGCTTGTCGCGAAAAAACGCCATCGTTTCCCGCTTGTGGGTTTCATAGATTTGCCGCCAGAGATCAGCTAACTCACTCTTGTTGACTTTGAAATAAAGCGCCTGACGGTCTGCAAAATCCGTATGATTGAAACGGGAATTGATCCAATCATCCACAGGTCTGTCATTATACACGTAGTACGAGTCTGGATAAAATTCGTAAAATTCTCTGTAATACTTATTTGCTTCTGTATAGCATGTGTCAGAAGCGATCACTATATCCAGGAAAGCTTCAAATTTTGACAGATAACGCAGTGGATCGCGCTGCCGGACGACATTTTGTTCAATGATTGTCGCAGCATATAATCCCTTATCATGATAATGCAGCGAGCGAATGCCATTCTTTTTCAGAAGATGGTGCAGCGCCGTCGTTCCGCACTTGCTGAAGCCGAGAAAGAAAATCTTGTTCTTTCTGGCCATACTTGGGATCAGTCGCCTGATCATATGTGTCACTCCACCGCAGTTCAATTCCGACTGATTGCCACATCCAGCCCTAGGTCCAGCACCGGTGCGGAATGCGTAATCCAGCCGGTCGAGATAAAATCGACCCCTGTTTCGGCCTTCTGCGCAATGCTGTCCAGTGTGATACCGCCTGAAGCTTCGGTTTTGGTCATGGGGCTGAGTTTTTTCACCAGAGCAACTGCCTTTTGCAGAGTGGCGGCGTCCATATTGTCGAGCAGAACGACATCAGGCCCAGCTGACAGCGCCTCCTCCAATTGTTCAAGCGTATCAACCTCGACTTCAATCTTGACCAGATGTCCGATATAGGCGCGCGCAGCTTCAATCGTTGCTGCAACACTCCCGACGACACCGATATGGTTGTCCTTGATCAGGATGGCATCATCAAGCCCGAAACGGTGGTTGGAGCCCCCGCCGCACCGCACCGCATATTTTTCAAAAGCGCGCAAACCGGGTGTGGTCTTGCGCGTGCAACAGACACGGGCCTTGGTATGGGCAATTTTTGCAGAAAATTGGGCCGTGGCAGTTGCGATGCCGCTCAGATGGCCAAGGTAATTCAGCGCCACGCGTTCCGCCGACAGAACATCACGGGCGCGCCCGCTGATTTGCGCCACAACAGCTCCAGGTGTGACCGGGTCGCCGTCATCGATCAGGGTTTCAAACCGGATCTGCGGATTGATCGCCCGGAACGCGGCGCGGGCAAGTGGCAGACCTGCGATCACACCGGGCTGGCGCGACACGATGACCACATCCGCCATTGCATCCGGCGGTATCGTTGCCAGCGTGGTGATGTCTCCTGCCCGGCCCAGATCCTCCTGCAGCGCCGCGCGCACTGCGTCATCCACCATGACGCGCGGCAATTCCGGCCTGTATGCTTGCTGTTCGGTCATAACACTCCGTCAGGCGGCCTGTGGCAGCGCTGATGCGACAATTGCGTCAACATCTTCGAGGGTAAGAAATGTGCGGTGATGCCACGCCTCGGATGTATCCGGGAAATCCAGCCGCATATGGCCGCCGCGGCTTTCCTCGCGGGCGAAGGCTGCTGCAGCGATACAGCGTGCCACCAGGGCCATATTGGCAAGCCGGGGCATCAAGGGCCGATTGTGCAGTGCCTCAAAAACTTCCAGCGCCTTGCGCAGACCCGGCCCATCCCGCGCCACGCCAACATGGTCGGACATGGTTTTGCGGATCAGCGCGACGACGTCCTCATCCACCGCCGTGCGGTCGGTCAGTTCCGGCATTGGCTCATCCGGCCAGCGATGGCGGTGTGGCGAGGGCAAAGAGCCCTTAAGATCCTGGGCGATGCGCGTGGCAAACACCACCGCTTCCAGCAGCGAGTTGGAGGCCAGCCGGTTGGCACCATGGGCCCCGGTTGAAGCGGTCTCGCCACAGGCCCACAGCCCATCGACTGACGTCCGGCCCCTGACATCCACATGCACACCGCCCATATGATAATGCTCGGCCGGAATCACCGGGATCGGATCGCTCACCGGATCGATGCCCGCAGACATGCAGGAGGCATAGACGGTTGGAAATTGTTCAGGAAACCTGGCGCCGACACTTTGCCGGCAATCCAGAAAAGCACCCTGACCAGACAGAACCTGGTCGTGAATGGCACGGGCAACAATATCCCGGGGGGCAAGTTCCGCATCTTCATGAATGTCGAGCATGAAACGCTTGCCGTCATTGTCGATCAGATAGGCGCCTTCGCCGCGCAAAGCTTCCGTGGCAAGTGGAGCCGGATCGCGGCCGATATTGATCGCGGTAGGATGAAACTGGACAAATTCCAGATCTGCCAGAATTGCGCCCGCATGGGCCGCCATTGCGATGCCGCCGCCACGCGCCTGCTGCGGATTGGTCGTCACTGCATAAAGTCCGCCGACACCGCCGGATGACAGCACCACGGCGCGGGCCGGCAACAGCATTCGGTTGGTCAGTCCGCCGCGCAGATCCTGCGCAACAATACCGCTGACCTGTTTGCCGTTCATGCGCAGACGCTCGCCGACAAATCCTTCCAGCACCCGGATCGACGGCAGTTTTCGAACAGCGGCTACCAGCGCGCTCATGATCGCGGCACCTGCCATATCACCACGCACGCGGACAATGCGGCGTTGTGAATGGGCCGCCTCGCGCGACAGTTTCAGATGGCCCTCCAGATCGGTATCGAACGGCACGCCATACGCCAGCAGATCGTGAATCCGGTCCGAAGCTTCCGACGCCATCACTCTGGCGATTTTCTCATCCACCAGTCCCGCTCCGGCGGCAATCGTATCAGCCACATGGGCTTCGGCGCTGTCACCGGGCGACATGGCAGCGGCAATTCCGCCCTGGGCCCATGCTGACGAAGCACCCTCGCCAATCGGTGCCGATGTCAGAACGGTGACCGGTCTGGGCGCCAGCTTAAGGGCGCAGAACAGTCCGGCCAGACCACCACCGACAATCACCACATCATCAATGCCCTCACTGGAACGAGGCGTCAGAACTTCAACCATGATGCTTTAATTCTTCCAGTTGATCATGCGCTCAACGGAATTGCGGGCACGCTCTGCAACCGCCGGATCGATCAGAACTTCTTCTTCCATGGTCAACAGGCAATCCAATATATTGGCCAACGTAATGCGCTTCATATGCGGACACAGATTGCAGGGTTTGATGAAATTCACTTCCGGCACTTCCGCCGCCACATTGCTGGCCATTGAGCACTCGGTGACCATCACAACCTTGTCCGGCCGATTATCTTTAACCCAATTGATCATATGAGCCGTTGATCCGGTGAAATCCGCTTCTGCGACCACATCGGGCGGGCATTCCGGATGGGCGATGATTTTGATGGACGGATCATTCTCGCGATATTTGCGCAGCTCTTCGCCGGTGAAGCGCTCATGCACTTCACACGCGCCCTTCCACGAGATAATTTCAACATCGGTCTGGCTGGCAACATAACTGGCGAGATACTGATCCGGCAGAAATATCACCTTGGGAACACCCAGGCTTTCCACAATCTGCACTGCATTGGAGGATGTGCAGCAAATGTCCACCTCGGCCTTCACCTCGGCAGTTGTGTTGACATAGGCAACCACCGGAACGCCGGGATAAGCCTCGCGCAGCAATCTGACATCCGCGCCATTGATGGACGATGCCAGCGAACAGCCGGCACGGCTGTCCGGGATCAGAACGGTTTTCTGCGGGTTCAGCATTTTGGAGGTTTCGGCCATGAAATGCACACCGCATTGCACGATGATATCCGCATCCACCTTGCCCGCCTCAATAGCCAGTTGCAGACTGTCGCCAACGAAATCGGCAACTCCGTGGAAAATTTCCGGGGTCTGATAATTATGCGCCAGAATGACCGCGTTGCGTTGCTTTTTCAGTCGGTTGATCTGATAGATCAGCGGCGCAAAGACCGGCCATTCAATCGCCGGAATCTGATCCTTGACCTTGTCATAGATCGGCGCTGTGGCCTTCGCTACGATATCTGTATAAGTGAGGTCCGGCATTGGCAGAATGCCGAAGCGCTCGGCGGCTGTCTTTGCTGTTGCGCTATCTCCGGTTCGGGGAAATGATCGCTTTGAATCGGCGCTACCAAGTGCTGCAGGTATTGTGGACATGTCGCCCTCCACTGGTCAGGACCCCAAAAATGCGCCCGACAGAGGGTCCGCCAGAGCACCATCACGGTCTTTCATACTTATACTCACTTTGAGTATATATAGGCTGGCAGACGATTTGCAAGCCTGAATATTTGTCAACCAGGGTTCAGGATGGTCGTCCTGCCTGTATTGTGAAATCCCTGTCACAATCCACCTCAACAGGATAGGTTACGGAGCGTGCAAGGAGAATTGTGGTGACGTCGCGGATTAGAGCTGTACCATCCTTCTGGAATTCCGTTCCGTTTGTCATTGTCATTGGCTGCCTGATTGTCATCGCATCCTTTGGCCCCCGCTCCATTCTGGGATTGTTTCTGGAACCGATGACCAGCGCCAATGGCTGGTCGAGAGAGACTTTTGCCCTGGCTCTGGCCCTTCAGAATCTGATGTGGGGTGCCGGTCAACCGGTGGCAGGGGCCATTGCCGATCGCTTTGGCACGGCAAAAGTCATTGCCGCCGGGGGCATTGTCTACGCGCTCGGCCTGGTGCTGATGGCCTATGCTGACGGTCCGTTCGCGCTGCATCTGACAGGCGGTGTGATGGTGGGGCTTGGCATGTCTGCGGCATCATTCTCGCTGGTTCTGTCGGCTTTCGGCCGCATTGTCACTCCGCAGAAACGCTCAATCGCTTTTGGCATCGGCACTGCGGCAGGCTCCTTCGGCCAGTTTGTTTTCGGCCTCGGCGGAATCCAGCTGATCAATCAGTTCGGCTGGCAGAACGCACTTGTTGCGCTCGGCCTTATCGTTCTGATTGCGCCCGTGCTGGCGGTTTTTCTGCGCGGCACAGCCAACGACACAGCACCGCTCTCCGCGCCGCAGCAATCAATCCCGCAGGCGCTTCGGGAAGCTTTTGGCCATCGCAGCTACAATCTTCTGGTGGTCGGTTTCTTCGTCTGTGGATTTCATGTTGCCTTCATCACCGTTCACTTGCCGCCCTTCCTGTCTGATATGGGCATCGCGCAGCGCTGGGGCGGCTGGGCCATCGCCCTGATCGGCCTGTTCAACATTGTCGGGTCGCTGGCATCCGGTGTCATTGGCGGCCGCATGTCCAAACCCGTCTTGCTAACATTTATCTATCTGGCGCGCGGTGTGGCGATTGCTCTATTCCTGACCTTTCCCGTCACGCCCGTCACCATCATCCTTTTCTCGGCCACTATGGGTCTGCTGTGGTTGTCGACCGTGCCGCCGACTTCTGCTCTGGTCGCAACCATGTTCGGGCCGCGCTATATGGCCACTCTGTTCGGATTTGTGTTTTTCTCACATCAGGTGGGTGCATTTCTTGGTGTCTGGCTTGGCGGCAGGCTGTATGATGTCACCGGCTCCTATGACAGCGTCTGGTACATTGCCATCGCGCTCAGCGGATTTGCCGCACTTGTGCACTGGCCAATTCAGGAAAAACCGGTGCAGCGGCTTCAGTCCGGCACTGCTTAACCGGACCATATCGATTTAGACGCGCAATCCCGATGCTGGACGCTCCAGCAGAACCTCACGGCGGAAACGAAACAATTGCGCCGGACGTCCGCCAGTTTGCGCACTGCTTGTGCCGGTCGGTTCCACCAGTGCATTGGCCTCCACCAGGCGGCGGAAATTCTGCTTGTGCAGATGCCGACCGGCTAACGCCTCAACGGTTTTCTGCAAATCAGTCAGGGTGAATTCATCGCCCATCAGCTCAAACACCAGAGGCCGGTATTTCAGTTTGGCGCGCAGCCGCGAAATCGCAGTGGCCAGAATGCGGCGATGATCGAACCGCATTGCCCGTCCGGTGTGTTCGAACAGATCGCTGACAACGACACTATCGCGTCCATCGGCTGCCGCCTCTTCGATCAGCCCGGCTTCGTATAACAGCTCATAACGATCGAGCACGCGCTCATCATCCCAGACCAGACCATCCAGCGCAAACGCCAGTTTCAGGCGTTCCGCCTGTGTTGGGTCGCCTTTTGCGGCCCACGTCAACAGCGCCGGCAGCAGATATCTGTCGAGCACTACCGGACGTCCGGTGCGCCAGTCCTCCCAGGGAAAATACTCATACCAGGGCTGAAATGATGCACCGGAGAGTTCCAGTGCCTGTGCACTGATTGCATCTTCAGGGGCAGCACCCCGGCTCAGCGCCAGATAGCCCACTGACACAACGTGGTCACCCTCATCATCTGGGCGGGCATGACGCCCCCGGTCACCAAACGTGTAAAGTTGCTCGACATGACCGATCTGAAGTCCGGCCTGGGCTTCCACAAATGCCCGCAATCCCAGTTCAAAAGTGCGGTGCCGCAACGGATCAAACGGACCTGACGGCAGCATATCCCTGCCCTCGGCTTCTTCATCTTCGCGCAAGGTCAGAATGAGGGGTGTCTGGTCTTTCAGGCCCACCACTGCGGCACTGAGTCCGATGGCAATGGGCGCAATTTCAGAGCGCGCCATCATCTGCACCAGCAATTTTCAGATGAAATACGCTGCCTTCATAGCAATCGATCCCGCGACCGATGCCGGCAACTGCATCCAGCATCCGCCCGTCACGCCCAAGAATATCATCGGCCAGCGCCACCAGGCGTTTGTTCGGGGTGGCCTCCGGTGAACGCTGCCGGATGGTCTTTGCAATTGCGGCTTCATCCAGGTCAGGCCGCAGAACGCAGGCCGCAATCATGGCTCCTGCGGTGGAGCGGCTGACCCCGGCCCAGCAATGTACGATCAGCGGCGCCTTCTGATCCCATCTGTCAACAAAGCGGATAAAATTGCGGATGTGATCTTCTCCGGCCAGTGTCATGCCAGACAAAGGCTCGATGATATCATTGAACCCCAGAAACAGATGATCGTCTGCCCGAACCGAAGGCGGCCGCGCAACAAGTGTGTCCGCATTGATAAGCGTCGCCACATGGCTGGCGCGGCTTTCGCGGGCGGTCTTTTCCAGCTTGTCGAGAGAGCAAACGTAGATGGCGCTCATTAAACTTCCTTATGGCTTCACTGCCAGGCGGTTGGCCGAACGCTCAAATGCGTCAAGAAATGCGCCTTGCGCCTGATGCGCCGGCAGCGGCTTGAGTAAATCTGACACATCCTGCCCTGTGACACCACGCGGGCGGCTGAAAAACCTGGCAGCTTCCGCATCGGAAAAGCCCGCAAGCCGCGTCGCTTCAAAAAAGGCCGCCATGCGGTCGCAGGATTTGATGGCGCGCAACTCCGCTCTGCCGAGTTCCGGCGGCAATGAAAACCGCAGATGAATCGCCTGCTGAAGACGGTTTTCCACGGTTTTATAATCACCGCCGATCACTGCCTTGAAAGGCGAGATCATATCTCCCACAACATATTCCGGCGCGTCATGAAGCAGCAGCGCCATGTGCCAGTACGATTTGGAATTGCTGAACAACTTTTCGCCGATCCGAGCAACCAGAAGGGAGTGCTGCGCCACCGAAAACGCGTGTTCGCCGACGGTCTGACCGTTCCAGCGCGCCACCCGCGCCAGACCGTGGGCGATATCTTCGATCTCGATATCCAGCGGCGATGGATCCAGCAGGTCGAGCCGGCGTCCCGACAACATGCGCTGCCAGGCGCGCGCGGGCTGCTCCGCTTTCTGGGATGTGCCTAAGCCCATTTGAAAGACACCCAGTCCGGTATCGCCAGGGTCACCTGTATGGTGCCGGCTTTGATGAAATGGCCCTGTTCCATCGCCTCATTGGCCCGGTCAAGGCGCACCTGTGCAAGACCGACATGAGTGCTGACGCTGCCCAGGGTTCCGATCGATTTTTTTTCCACGGTGATGTCGGTCCCCGGCTCCGGCAATTGGTCCGTGGAAGACACCAGCACAATCCGCCGACGGGCCGTGCCTCTGTGCCTCATGCGCGAAACAACCTCCTGCCCGACAAAACAGCCTTTTTCAAATCCGACCGCATTAATCTGGTCGAGATTGATATCATGGGGAAATACCTCGCCATAAGCATAATCCAGCGGCGCTTCCGGAATGCCAAGTTCAATACGACTTGCCAGATAGGCATCGGTTTCATCCAGCACCAGTGCAGCATCCGCCAGGGCGGCTCCGATCCCGGCGCTTGGAATGTAGGCGCGCTGACCCATGCTGACATGACGCGGATCCGGCACCACGGCACCCGGCAGATGCGGTTGATCGTCCCCATCACCGCTCTCAATCAACGCCACAACACTCAAATCCCCGGTGATGTCAGTTACCTTGACATCGGCGCGCAGCTTATACATCGACAGCCGCTTCAGCAGATCCGCGCCGGCATCTGCCAGGGTGTCGAGCAGAAATCCGTCATTCATGGGAACAATAAAAAAGTCGAACAGAACCTTGCCCTGCGGCGTCAGCAGCGCACCAAACCCGCTTTTGCGGATTTTGAGCCGGTCCATATCAAAGGTAATCAGGCCCTGGAGAAAGGCTTCCGCCTCTGCG
>TARA_R110002049_G_scaffold290396_1_pt1 | contig 22404 bp, 29 predicted proteins | sample TARA_R110002049 | Tara Oceans TARA_R110002049 (sample SAMEA4396941) | marine metagenome | biome: Polar Biome; feature: [SRF] surface water layer (ENVO:00010504); material: water (ENVO:00002006), including particulate matter (ENVO:01000060) such as... | depth 5 m
TCTGGCCCGCCGGCAAGGGTGCGGCACGGGAGGAGGTGTGCCGCGGCAGGTAACTGGGGTTATTTCTTGGCGGGTCTTTGTCCCGCAGGTGCTTGGCCCTGCGTCAGAGGCTGCGCAGGAAACAGACGGCTGCACCCTTCGCGCGCGTTTCTAATCTCTTCATCATGATTGCGCGGGGTGCCAAAGGGCGGGTGGACGGTGATGAAGCCGTCCGCCTCGACCTCGTCATTGCCGGCATTCACCAGTGCGACGGTGGCGGCGATGCGCCAGTTGCGGATGGCGGTCAGTTCTGACGCGCCGCAGGCTGTGACATCGTGCAGGCTGATCTCGAACAGGGCGCGTTGATCGCCGTGCGGCGGGTCGTAGCTGCCGCCGTTCTCGATCACCTCGTTCATGAACGCGTCTTTCAGCGTTTCGGTGTCCTCGGCGTCGATCTTGTCGAGGCCGCTGACGAAGGCTGCGAGGCGCTCGGTCATCATGCGGCACTCGGGGGCAGGTCATAGCCCTTGTCATTGGCGATCTGGCGGACCTTGCTGATGATGCGGGCCGCGCGGGCGGCGGCGATGCTGGGGCATTCGGGGCCGATTACATAGGCGGGCGGGCCGATGTGGTCGTGATCGACGGTCTGCCCGCGTGCGTTCTTGAGCCGTTCCCACTGCGTTGCCCAGCATTGCTGGGACCGCATAAAGTGCTGCGGGTGGGTGACGACGTGTCTTGCTTTGTCGAGGGGTGTGGTCATGTCAGCCTCCTTTGGATGAGGCTGACATAATACAATTAAAATGTATTAGTCAAACTAAAATACACAAAAAATGTAAATACAGAATTGGCGGTAGCTATCTTGAGATTGTTGGTTCACGTCTCTGGCCGCTGTTTGGAGGTGCTATGCTTGGCTCTTGCCTGCTTCGGACTGTCTTTTCGGTCATGATCTCAAGGATCCTTCGGGTGTTATCCGCCGTGTCGATCTGTGCCCTGGCGAACTGCGTAAAGGCGAACTCAAAGACGGCAAATAACCAGATGCCAACGCCAAGCAAAATAGAGGGGATAGTTGTTCCCGCAAGGAACAGTCTAACCGCAACGAGGCTAAGGATGATGACAGAGAGCCAGGTGATTATGTCGAAGATGAGGAGGCTTATTCTCGCTGAGCGGTACCGTGTCTGCATTCCATGTCCTTAAAAAAATCGGGAACGAATGAGCGTCTTTATGTTGCATCGTTCCTGTTATGTTCTAATCTTGCGTAATTGGGGGTTGTTACATTGAACGCCAAACATTTTAAGATTGCGAGGTTTTGCCGTCGGTTTGGAATTAGTCTGAACCTGATTTTTGATCCGGTGCACTTCCTGCGCCTGCAAGTTTTTCGAAAAGGGCGGCCTGAACATTCTGAGGAAGCTGAGCGAAATCGCCGTGCATCAGGAAGTTGAAGTCGATTCTATGTGCGCGATAGAAATAGCGCATGATCTCGCGGTTCGGAAACTGCCGGCCCCGCTCCATATTGTTCAGGGAGTTGTTTGCGACGTCAGCCTGCTGGGAAACTTCCAGTTGAGACAGTCCTGTCGTCTGCCGCGCAGCCACAAGTCGTGCCGAACATGCCTCGACGCTCATGTCGCCCAAGCGTGAAAGTGCTTCTTTTTCGGTGATATTCATGATCTGAAATATCGCTCGATACAGAAAATATGTATATTTGAAAGAAATGAACCTTTACGATACATAATTTGTGTATTACGCATTGGTCGCATGAGCACAGTTCAAGAAATCTGCAATGCGATCGGTCGTGAGGTTCTGGCCTCCGCACTTGGCGTTAGTCGTCAATCCATCAGCAATGCGATCTCTGACGCTGCGTTTCCTGCAAATTGGTATGAGATCATCAAGCGGGAATGTGATGATCGCGGGTTGGTCTGCGATCTGCTCCTTTTCAAGTTCAAGCGAAACGAAAAGAGGGACGCAGCATGACCGCCGCGCCCTCTCTCTGCCTTTCCAAAATTGATGATGTTGCTCTCTCACACCCAGCAACATGTGATCGGAATGTAGGTATGTCTCCAAGAAAGTTTTCCCAACGAAATAAAGTGCTCACGTATCGGCAGCAGTTTGCGGGCAGGTGGTCGGATTTCATCCGCGCCAATTTCGAGAGCCCGGAGCATGCGGCCATGATCTTTGGTGTCGACGGATCGACCGCCAAGAAGTGGTGGGCCGGTAGCCATGCGCCGTCAGGTTTTGCCGTGGGCTATGCCTATGAGCATTTCCGCGACCAGGCGCTGTGCACGCTCAAGGCCGCAGCATGAGGGGATTTCTGCGATGGGTCGTCATCAAGGAAATCATCGTTGCCAACCACCTCGGGGCGGTTGGCGACTGGTGGGCAGCTTCGGCTGCCCGTCGGCTGGGAAAACTTTCTGCAAACTCTCAGGGGGATGACAGATGACCCCACGCGGCCACGCCATCGCCTTTCGCATCTGGCAGTATTGTCAACCGCTTGGCTGGGATTGCACCCGTCGTGAGATTGCGGATGCGCTTGGTCTGCATGTGGGCACGGTCGCCAGCGTTGTTGCCGAAAAGGAATGGGATGCCCGGCTGCGGGCCCCAATTCGTAAGCGACATGGGCGCGAGTCTGCGGATTGGACGCTCTACTTCGACAATGCGGTTGACGGCTACAGCAACCGGGAAGCGATGGCTCAGGTCACGGGTGCGGTACTGTGAGCGGTACCGCATCATATGAGATTGGCCGGGCGGGTGCCTTGGGGCGGTTTGGCAGTGGCCACCCCACAGCGCGACCCCTGGTCATAGGGCGCGGCAGAGTTGTCCGACTCCTTGCCGCGCCTGCTAATTTGGCGGGTGTGTGTTGTGAGGGCTTTGGCGCATGATCGCGGTGAGTTCCTTCCTCAATTATGCGGCCTTGCAGTGTGAGTTCGGCAAGGCCGGGCTGCTTCGCTTTGATCAGACGATTGAAGATGTCGCCGAGCAGAGGATGAAAGGGCTCATCGGCGTTTTATCGCAGCCCTCTTATCATCCCGCACGCAACGTGGCCTTGCGGCTGAACACTGAAATGACAGCTGCTATTTACCCTGCTGACTTTGACATGTTTTTTCCACTTGGAGTGTCAAGCTTACAGAAGAACGCTTGGGTAGGCACAATTCTTGATCGCTGCGCGGAATTTGTCGTCGTCCCGTTCGAAAACTGGATGTGCCATCAGGTTATCTTCGATGCTGTCAACGATGCGCTCAGTGTCAACAAGCGGGTCAGCGTCCTTACTGATGGGGCGCTTAGCTGATGCCGATCGAGCGTGATATCACCATTGGCGGCTGCCGCCTTATCCAGGGCGATGCGCGCGACGTGCTGCCGCTGCTTGAGTGTCAGGCGGATCTGTGCGTGACCGATCCGCCTTATCGTCTGACATCTGGCGGAAACAGGTCTGGTGCGATGGGCGGCAAATTCGCGTCTGACCTTTATGACAATTCTGGCCTGCTGATGGACGTGGTCGAATGGCACGAAATCGGTGGGCCGATCCATCGGGCGCTCAAGAAGAATGCCGATTGCTACGTCATGTCTGACGACCGCAACCTGTTCGCAGCCCATGGCGGTTTCATCGGCGCAGGTTTCAAGTTTCACAGCCTGCTGACGTGGGACAAGATCGCACCCTCGCGCACCCGTTTCTACATGAAGGACAGCGAACACACTCTGTACCTTTGGAAGGGAAGGGCGCGTGACATCGCAAATGGCGGCTCAAAACGCATCATTCGCTTGGCGCGTCCTGCGGATGCAGTCCACCCGACGCAAAAGCCGGTCGCCCTGATGAACATCTATATCGAGAATTCTTCCCAGCCCGGTGATGTTGTGCTGGATCCGTTCGCAGGCTCTGGCAGCACGTTGGTCGCGGCCATTCTATCGGGTCGCCGCGCGATCGGGATCGAGAAGCGGCCGGAACACTTCGATGCAGCCCGCGCCATGGTTCAAGCGGCCCAATACCAGATTGAGCGCCGCAGTTCCTGTTGTGGCAACGGCCTTAAAGATATGGCGGTGGGTCAATGAGCTTTGCAGAAGATCCACGGGTCCAAGAAGCCAAGGGTATGCCAATGTCCGAGGTTGTCCATCGCTTGGGTATCGGTCGCCTGGTCAAAACGGGTGGCGAGCTGGTCGGCCCGTGCCCCTTATGTGGCGGTAAGGACCGGTTCGGAATTAACCTTCACAGCAACCTGTTCCAGTGCCGCAAGTGCGACATTGCCGGCGGTGACCAAATTGCGCTGGTGATGCAGGTTCAGAACATGGGATTCCCGGATGCGCTGAAATGGTTGTGCGGGGACGCACCCGCGAACATCGATCCGGAAGAACTCAAGCGCCGTCGCGCGCGCGCAGCAGCTGCGGAAGCACGACAGCGTGAGGATCAGGACCGATATCGCCGCGGTGCGATCGAAGATGCAAAGACAATCTGGAAGCGTGCGGATGGGGTCTCTGAGGCCTTGATCAGTGACTATCTCGCTTGCCGTGGGATCTCGACTGACATACTGCCGGCGCTGCCTCGGGCACTGCGTTTGCTGAAGGATCATCCCTACGTCAAGAAAATGGGCCGCGATCTGGAAACCTGTCATCGTGGCCCCTGCATGATTGCCGCAGTGCAAGCGTCCAGTGGGATGCTTGAAGCGGTTCACCAGACTTGGATTTCATCTACTCCGCCACATGGCAAAGCCACGATCGTCTTCAAAGGCACGGAAATGCCCGCCAAACTGGTGCGCGGCTCAAAGAAAGGTGGCGCGATCCGGCTGCACACTCCGCGTGGCGCAGACACTTTGATCATGGGTGAGGGGATCGAAACCACTTTGACCGCCCTTGCGGCGGATCCGGTACCGGGTGCCGCATACTGGGCCGGGGTCGATCTTGGCAACATGTCTGGCAAAATGCAGAAGCTGCCCGGCAAACGCTATTCCGGCATTCCCGATATGGGTGATGATACGGCTTTTGTGCCGCCGGCGTGGGTCAGGCACCTCATATTCATCCAGGACGGTGACAGCGAAGCGGCCTCGACCAGGGCAAAGCTTGAAAGCGGCCTGCGTCGGGCAATGGCGCATCGTCCAGGGCTGCGCGCCCAGATCGTTCACGCCGGTGAAGGTGTCGATCTAAACGACGTTCTCAATTCAGAATCTGAGGAGGAAGACCATGGCAATCCGCACGATTGATACAAGTGGCATGGATCCGGTCGATACCAAAGTGAAGGGCAGGCCTGAAGTTGCTTTTGTCCTGATCAAGGACATCATCATTGATGAGCGATATCAGCGCAGCTTGGAGCGAACAGGGCTCAGAAACGTTCGGAAGATCGCCCTGAACTTCGACTGGGCAAAGTTCAGCCCCGTGATGCTGTCGCGCCGGGAGAATGGGCAGTACGCCATCATCGACGGTCAGCACCGAACCCACGCCGCGGCGCTATGCGGAATTTCCGAGGTGCCGGCGATGGTCTCGGATCTTTCGATCGAGGAAGAGGCCGCAGCCTTCAGCTGGATCAATGGCGCCGTAACCGCACTGACGGGAAATCAGATATTCAAAGCAGCTCTTGCCGCTTTTGAGCCTTGGGCCGTCCAGTGCAATTCAGTTGTCGAGCGGGCAGGGTGCAAATTGATGACCTACAACGCTCAGGCTGCGAGCAAAAGGCCGGGTCAGGTGTTCTGCATCGGCATGGTGAGACGTATGGTTGAAGCCGGTCACTCGAACGAGCTGTTCGTTGTCTTGAGCGGCATTCTTCAGAGCAGGGTGCAGGATGACGTCAGATACTATAACGGGTTTGGGCTAAGCGCTCTGGTGCCGGCTGTAATTGCCGCAAGTGTCAAACAGCCGGCTGTCGTCACGGCCTTCCTGAATGAGCATGATCTGGACGAAGTGGCACGGATGGTGAGCCGCGTTCAGGAATTGCCAGAAAATAAGGGCCGATCATTCAAGGCATTGTTTGCCAGCAGCGTCACGGTTCTGCTGAAGCAGCATCTGAAAGCGCAGGCGAAGTAGCAATGAATGACCGGCTAGATAAGGTGCGCGGCAAGTTTGCGGCTGCTGAAGACGTCACGCCCGTCGAAGGCTTGGCTGCTTCAATTGGCGATGCGTCGATTGGCATCGATGACAATGTTGCGCCACCGCATGACGGCGGGGATGTCGGCCCGCCCCGCACCCCGGAAGAGGAATTGCCACCCGAGGCACAAGGCGCACTTTATCCGCTCAACGACACGGGCAATGGCAAGCGTTTCGCCCTTTACTATGGTGACAGCGCGCTTCCGGTCCCGCGTGTGGGTTGGTTTGCCTGGGACGGCCGTCGCTGGGCGCGCGATCCGGACGAAATCATAACACGTAGCCATGCCCAAAAAGTTCAGACCAAGATGGAAGATGAGATTCCTTTTCTGCAAGGTACTGCGCGTGAGCGCCGGCTAATAACACAGCAACAGGATCTCCGCGCTGCCCTCCAGTCTCTCGATCCGCGTCCGGAGGGGATGACTGACGAAGAGTTCACGACGCAGAGCACTGATATCAAAGCCAAGCTGGCCGAAATCAACGACATACTTTGGGGGCGTGGATCCAGCCGGCAACGCCATTTGACGGCAGCGCGATCGGCAGGAAACTCGAACACCCTCAAGAACATGTTGCTCGAGGCAACGGTAGATCTTGCGCGACCACTTGAGATGATGGACGCCGATCCGCTTTCGGTGAACACCCAAAGCGGTGTTCTGCGCTTCCGCGTGGAAGGTGGTCCTGGCTATGAGTTCAGCAAGACTGCGTCGGTCGATCTGCATCCCCATCTGCGCGAAGATTACATCACCAAGATGATGCCGGTCGATTATGACCCTCTGGCTCCAGCGCCACTGTTTCATGCGTTCTTGGAGCGCATCATGCCCAACATCGAGATGCGCCAGTTCCTGCAACGATGGCTTGGCTTATCAATGACATCTCTGACCGGCGAACAGAAGTTCGCTTTCTTTTTCGGTTCCGGCGCGAACGGCAAATCGGTTCTCATAGATCTGATTGCCAAGATGATGGGCGACTATTCCGCGACGGCTAAGATCGAAAGTCTGACCGGCAGAACGCGGCGCGGTGGCGGGGACGCAACTCCGGACCTCATGCCCCTGGTTGGAGCGCGCATGGTCCGAGCTTCTGAGGGTGAAGAGGGCGATCGCCTGCAGGAAGGCACCATCAAGGGCCTGACAGGCGGCGAGCCGATCATGGTTCGTGCCTTGCATTCCGACTTCATTGAGGTGCATCCGCAATTCAAGCTTACGATCAGCGGCAACCACAAGCCTGATATACGGGGCACAGATGACGGTATCTGGCGCAGAATCTTGCTGGTTCCTTTCGATGTTCAGATCCCCTCATCAGAAAGAGATGAGGGGCTTGGCCGAAAGCTCTGGCTGGAGCGCTCTGGGATCCTGAACTGGCTGGTCGAGGGCTTGGTTGATTATCTTGAGGGCGGATTGCAAGAGCCTGACGATGTGCTCGAGGCAACGCGGGGATATCGAGAGGATAGCGACCCGATCGGATCGTTCCTGAAAGATGCTTGTGTTGTCAGCGGTGACCCGAATGACTTCATCACAGCCAGAGACTTGATCGATGGTTTCAATCTATGGATCGACATGCGTGGTGAAGGCATGTGGGGCGAACGCACCGTTTCAAACCGCATCAAAGGGATGGCGAACCGGCATCGATGTCCGTCGACGAACAAGATGTTCAGTCCAGGCAAGCGACACGTCAGTGGTTATCGCGGCATTCGGTTTACGGATACATTCCTGCGTGAGTATGACAACGCACCTCGCAACGCCAAAGGTCGGCCGGTTGCGCGCACGACTGGCTTTGCCGGTCAGCAGGGGCAATTTTGATGTGCGCCCTGATCGCTAGAGCGATGACCGGCCAGCGCCAGGCCCCACACCCCGATTTCATTTTCTTCGAAATTAAGGGTCGGACCGGTCGGACTGGACCGCATTGCGCCGGAGTGTCTTTTACTCGGGGTCTGGGGAAGTTACGCGAAATCAGTAGGTTGCGACCACAAAACGGCCTGAACGGCTCGAACGGCCTGAAATGCGAGGTATACGCATGCGCGCGAGAATAGAGGGGGCAGGGGTAACAGGTTGCTTCCATGCGTTACTTGGCATCTCGGGCCGTTCGGGCCGTTCGGGCCGTGATCCGCCTTTTATGCCCCTGTTTTCATGGGCTTGCGAATTTCATGTTCCGCCATTCTCAAGCCCCTCTTTCTACTTTCAGACCGGTCAGACCCCCTCTTTTTCAAACGAGAACAACAGATAGTTGACGAATAAAAAATAAGCACAAGATATGGGAAAAGCGATGTACATAGGGCAGAAAGCAACAGTTCAAAAAGTTGCAGGTACAGCAGATCAGCTTGGTCGCGTGCGCCAGACAATATCGATCCAGCGTCTGCTTGAATGGGCTTTCGCAGATGAGTGTGCATCGGTTGATTTTGAGGACGCGGGCACCTTGGCTGCTGGCTATGGCATGATCGGAAATGCTGGCCTGATGGCTGACTACGGTGCGCTCGGCTGTCGCGTCTCTGGTGGCGGTCGGTCGCTGCCGGATCCTGATGCTGATCTAGTCGCTGCTGCTGTGGCGGTATTGCCAGAGGGTTGTGGAGGCCGTCGCATGGCAGTGCAGATCGCTGAGCTGGCGAGGGCACGGCGTGTGCCTGATGCAATGGTCGGCGCGCAGTCAAGATGCATCCCGGTCGGTACAAGACAGAACATGCACGGAAACTGGGGCCTGACCGAAAGCCTCGGCACAGCGGTCGACACCAGCGGTCGGAAAGTCAAGCGAATCGATGTTCGGTGGTGTCCGGTGACCTACACGCTCACCGCTGACAAGATTGGGCGAGCGCGGCGAAACTATTTGCAGTGGTGGTCAGCCCTGATGGAAGTCCGTAGCACCTTTAAAATATACAACAATCTATCGCGGTGGCAGGTATCAGACGTGATGCCCGAAAGGGCACCATGGAAAAAGGTCTTGCCGAATAAATGATGACCCCCTAGACAAGATGCAGAAACAGAACTGCGCCCGGACGGTAAACCCGCTCCGGGCGCTTTGCGTTTGGGGGATGTCGCATCATGCTGAACATGAACATAGATCCCTCCGACCTTGCACGCGGCCTGAATGACGTTGAGCGAAAGCAGTTGCCGATTGCCACCGTCTGGGGGTTGAATGATACGGCAAGCGATGTGCTGTCGCATATGCAGTCGCAGATGGACGTGGTCTTCGATAAGCCCACACGCTTTGCCAAGAATGCATTCATGGTGTGGCGCGCGACCAAGGCGACCATGACGGCAGAGGTCAAGGAACGCCCGTCGGTCGGGGCGCGCCATTTCCTGAAGGTGCAGGAACGTGGTGGTGCCCGTGGCCAGACAGGCTTGGAAAAGCTGCTGGACAGTCGGCTGAACTATGACGGGCAGATCGTTGCAGTGGTGCCGGCGGCAGGGGCAAAGCTGAATGCCTTTGGCAACTGGTCACCCGGTGAACGGAACAAGGTGCTGTCGGCTGTCCAGTCGCAGCGCGACAGTCAGGCCAACAGCACGGATGCCTCGAAGGCGAGGAGCAAGAGCAGGGTTGGCTACTTCGTGCCGCGTCCCGGTTCAAAGCTATCGGCAGGTGTCTGGAAGCGCAGTGGCAAGAAGGGCAGTCTGACCAAGATCCTGCACTTCACGACTGCGATGCCAACCTATGACAAGCGGTTGGGCTTTTATGATGGTGCGCAGAGCGTGTTTGATAACCAATTCCCGATCAACTTCGCCCGAGCATTTCAGAAGGCGATGGCCACGGCCAGATAATCGCGCGGGTCCTTCCATACAAAGGATCCTACAGGGGTAATTCGCACCCCGGTTTGTGGGCGTTTTTTGGGATTTGTGTGGTTCGAGAAGGGGTTGTTGTTGGAGTTGTCTTGACGGTGGAACATGAAGGGCAAGCGCCGGACCTGATGCCGGTGGACATTTCTGTTGAGCTGGCCGATCTCATTGCGCGCTATCCGCTGCCTGCCGGTGTCCTGGATGCGGACATGAACCAGACGGAAATGGCGCAGGCGTTGAAGACATCGATGCCGACCATCAACAAATGGATCAGCAGCGAGAACATGCCCGTCGTCCAGGAGGGCGGGTTGGGCAAAGCCTACATTCTCCGGCTGTCGCACTGCTGGGCGTGGAAGCAGGCCCGGGACGATTCTGAACGGGTGCGGCAGCGCCACAGTGCCAGCCAGATCAACGCGCTTCAGGCGAGCTTTCTCGGTATCGACATCGAGGATCCACAGGCGTCGCTGTCGGCGAAGCAGCGGTCCGAGCTGGCGCAGGCAGATATCCTGCACAGCAAGGCGATGCAGCAGCGCCGCCAGCTGGTGCCGCTGGATGACATCGTAGAGCTGCTGGAAAGCATCTTCACGATCACGCGCGACAAGATCGAGGCGATGCCGGACATCCTTGAGCGCGAATTGGGGTTGAGGCCGGAACAGGTGGTGATGGTGCAGCGGATCGGTGCGGATCTGCTGACCAGTCTGTCCGAGAAAATCGAGGAAAAAGAACTGAGCGAACGCGACGTGGTCGATGTCGAGGTTCAGAAACAATGGCTGATCTAGAGGGGCTGATCGCGATGCAAATGCTGCACGATTATGAACCTTTGCCACCTTATACGGATCCTCGATCGGCTTTAAAGCTGGCGTTGCCAGCGCTGCGGCCAGCTGAACAGATCAGCGTCACGGAATCCGCTGAGCGGAACATGCGCGTGAACGTGTCGGGACAGTGGCAGCCGTTCCGCAGGGATGTGACGCCCTATATGGTCGAGCCGACCGACATGATCGCCTCGCGGACCTATCGCGGTCTCGTTTTCTGCGGACCATCACAGTCTGGAAAGACGCTGATGCTGCAGGCAGCACTGGCTTATACGATCGCAAGCGATCCCGGGCGGGTGGCATTGTTTCAGATGACACGGGACGCGGCTGCCGAATTCGAGCGCAACAAGCTGTCGCCGACGGTGCGCAACAGTCCCGAGCTACGCAACCGGCTGTCGAAGGGTCGTGGTGCCGACAACATGTACCAGAAGATCTTCAGCGGCGGCACGATGATGACGCTGGATTGGCCGACGATCACTAAGCTGAGCTCGACCTCGATCCGCTTGGTGCTGGGGACCGATTATGATCACTTCCCCGAAAGCATCGACGGGGAAGGCGACGCCTACACCCTGATGCGGGCCCGCGCGCGATCATTCCTGTCCCGGGGCATGGTGGTGGTTGAGAGCAGCCCTGGTGCGCCGCTGACGAACGAAAGCTGGCGACCCCAGACGCCGCATGACTGTCCCCCAGTCAAATACGGTGTACTGTCTCTCTATCCGCAGGGGACACGGGCGCGGTGGTATTGGTCATGCCCGTGCTGCGGCAGCGAGTTCGAGCCAAGCTTTTCGCGACTGGTTTATCCAGACAGCCTTGATCCTGTCGAGCAGGGAGAGGCGGCGCAGATGAGGTGCTCCCATTGCAAGGAGACGTTCGATCATCTCCACAAGCGTGAGCTGAATGCGGAAGGACGCTGGCTGCACGAGACAGATGACGGCAAGACGGCAACGCTTGAAAGTGGCCGGGTGCGCCGGTCCGATATGCTGTCGTACTGGTTGGATGGCACAGCAGCTGCGTTCTCGTCCTGGGCGGAGCTGGTGACGCAGTATGAAAGCGCAGTGCGCAAGTTCGATCTGACTGGGGATGAGGAAAGCCTCAAGACGGCAATGAACACGGGGCAGGCACAACCTTATCAGCCACGCGGGTCGACCTCGGAAATGGAGGTCACGTTACAAGGGCTCAAGGACAAGGCGAATGGCAACCGGACGCCCAAGGGCACGGCTCCGGGATGGGCCCGCTACATCACCGTCGAGGTGGATGTGCAGCGCACTTACTTCTCGGTCGGGGTTACCGCCTGGGGAGAACACGGCCAGCACCAGCCGATTGACAGGTTTGAGATGAACACTCCGCCGGCTGGAGCCCCCGGCGCTGTTGGACCGGGCGAACGGGGTCGCACAATCACGCCCTTCGATGTCGCCGAAGACTGGCAGGTTCTGGTTGATCTGGAAGAAATGGAGTGGCCGGTCGAGGGCACGGAATACGTACTGCGCCCGCTGGCGCTGAGCGTCGACCAGCAGGGTGGCGGTGCGACAACAGACAACGCCTATGCGTTCTACCGCGGGCGAAAGCGGGCAGGGCAGGCAGGCCAGAAAGGTCGCTGGTTCATCACCCGGGGGCGGTCGGGCAAGGATCTGCCGGATCGGGTCTGGCTCAAGGCACCGGAGAGTGCCAGCGGCAAGCGGCGCGTTGCCAAGGATGTGCTGACGCTGAACATGGCAACCGATCGCCTGAAAGATGCAGTGGCCACATCATTGAGACTGACAGAGCAGGGGCAGAACTTCTGCGGGATCCCGCTGTGGATGGAAGAAGCCACTTTGCTGGAACTGACATCGGAGCGCCGCACCGCCAAGGGCTGGGAAAAGCGCCCGGGTATGGTCAGGAACGAAAGCTTTGACCACTTGGTCATGGCCCGAGCCAAGCACATCTGGCTGAAGGCTGAGCGGATCGACTGGGCTTCGCCGCCTGCCTGGGCAACGCTTGATGACAACAATCCGATGGTGCGGTTTTTGGGTCCGGAAAAACACGAAGAGCCAGAGACGGTACAAACACCAACACCGATGCGATCGAGCAGCACACGCAACGATGCGGCGGGCGGCTGGATCGTACCAAGGGAGAACTGGCTTTGACAGGTTATAGCGAAGAAGAACTTGCACAGATGCGGCTTGATCTGACGGCGCTGCGATCAGCAGCTTCGAAGGGAATCACCAAGCTCCGCAACTCAGTTGGTGAAGAAATCACCTATCGGTCGCTGGAAGAGATGTACCAGCAGATCGCGAGAATGGAGCGAAAACTCGCCCCGCAGGCAACGGTGCGGCAGCACTATCCGACCTTTAGAAAAGGTACCTGAATTCATGAACCTGATTGACCGTGCTGTCGCGTTCGTTTCGCCCGAACGCGCCCTCAAACGTGTGCGCGCACGTCAAGCGATCATGCACTATGACGCGGCCACGGTGGGTCAGCGGGCATCGTCCTGGAAGGCATCCAGAACGGATGCGGATGCAGCAGCCGGCCGCCGTGATCGCATGGCGTATATCGCCCGTGACATGGTGCGCAACACACCCTTTGCACTGCGCGCACAGCAAGTCATTGCGAACAACGCGGTCGGAGACGGCATCATTCCGAAGGGGATCATTCCCAAAGGTGAGAATGATCCTGATGGGCTGCGCGAGATACTGCTGAACTTGATCGAGAACACGTGCGACAAGACGATCATCTCCGCTGACGGTCGGCAGAACCTCTACGGGCTGCAGCGCCTCGCCATGAACACAGTCACAGATGCCGGCGAAGTGCTGATCCTGCGCGAATACATCACCGATCCCCGCCCTGGTCAGTTCAGGCTGCGCCTGCGTGTCCTAGAGCCTGATTTTCTGGACAGCCTTCGCGATGGTGTTCTGACTGACGGTGGTAGCATTCACGATGGGATCGAATATAACGCGGATGGCCAGCGCGTGGCCTATCACCTGTTCGACCAGCACCCCGGGACAGACTGGTTCAAGGGCATTGGGTGGCGCAGCCGGTCGCGCCGCGTGCCCGCGCACCGCGTTCTACACATTTATCGACAGGACCGGCCCGGACAGAACCGTGGCGTCAGCTGGTTTGCCCCGATCGCCTTGGCGCTCCAAGATCTGGGTGATTATCAGGACGCGCAGATCATGCGCCAGAAAATCGCCGCTTGTTTTGCTGCTTTTCACAAGCGCAGCGACACGCTGGCCGACGGCGGCAACAGTGAGGCAACATCCCTTGGCGGGTCTTTGAGCCCTGGTTTGATCCAAGACATCGCAAACGACGAAGAGATCACCTTCTCAAATCCGCCTGATGTTACCGGATACGACACGTTTACGCGCACGGTGCTGCTATCGATCGCGTCGGGCATGGGGATCACATACGAGGCGCTGGTTGGCGATCTGAGCAACGTCAACTTCTCCTCTGCCCGCATGGGGCGGATGGAAATGGATCGCAATGTGTCCAGCTGGCAATGGCTGATGCTGATCCCACAGATGATGCACCCGATCGGCGACTGGTTGCTCGAGGAATGGGCGCTGATGGATCCCGAGAATGCACGCCGGATCAAGGCATGCAGTCTGAACTGGGTGCCACCTTACAGGATCCTTGTGGATCCGGCCCGTGAGATCGGCGCGCTGCGCGAAGCCGTCCGGGCAGGCTTTGCAAGCCGTCAGGGTGTGGTGCGTCAGTTGGGCAGCGATCCGGAGCGGCTGATCGAAGAGCAGCAAGCCGATGCCAAGGACGCCCATGATCGAGGCCTCGTCTTCGATAGTGACCCCGCAGCAGTATCACAATCCGGTGTCACCCAGACGCCACCGCCTGCGGATGAGAAAACACCACAAAGGAACAACAACGATGGAAAATGAACTGTATCTTTACGGCACCGTCGGTGGCGGGTTCTGGGACGAGGACTTCTTTACGCCAAACACAGTGCGCGATGACCTCGAGGGCCGCACTGGCCCGCTGACTGTCCGGATCAACTCAGGCGGTGGCGTCGCGTCGGACGGACAGGCGATCTACACGATGTTGCGCGACTATCCCGACGTTGTCTCGGTCATCATCGACGGTATTGCCGCAAGCGCTGCCAGCCTGATCGCCATGGCAGGTGACACGATCACCATGCGCCTGGGGTCGACCATGATGATCCATGATCCGGCGAACCCTTGGGTCGACGGGCGGGGCACCGAAGAGGACCATCTGAACGCGGCGAAAGGCCTGAGCGTGATCGGCAAGGCCTATGCGGCGGTCTATGCCAAGAAGGCCGGCATTTCCGTGGATGATGCCCGGGCGATCATGCGCGTTGAAACCTATTATGACGGCGATGGTGCAGTAGATGCCGGATTTGCCACTGCCGTCGATGACGACACTGAAGCCGATGCCGTGGCGCGGTTCGATTACCGCGTCTATGCGCACGCCCCCGAAGATCTGCGCAACGCTGGGGGGGAATTCACCACCCAGAAAAGCAGAAAGGCCGTCATGGCCCTGATGGCCGGTTCTGCCGTGCCCAAACCCAAGGAGAAGAAGATGGCAAAGCGCCCCGCGAAGAAGTCCCAGCGTTCGACCATGCAGGATCAGACCGATCCAGACATGATCGGCGATGAAGAAGAAATGTCCGAAGAAGAGCAGATGCTCGAGGAGGACGGCACCGAAGAGGATTCCACGGAAGAAGAAGCCGATGGTGAGGAAGGAGAGGATGACGGCGAAGAAGTTGAAGATGACGCCGCAGCCGCCAATCCGGTTGCAGCCCAGATCCGCGATATCTGCGCTGCATCGAACCGTCCAGAGGCCGAAGCCCTGGACATGATCGTGCGCGGCCTGACGTTGAACCAGGCTGTCGCAGAAATCACCACCAACCGGGCGAAGGAGAACCCCGTGAGCGGAAAACGCAACGGTGCACCGCGCACCACAATCATGCGCGATGAGCGCACCACGCGCCGTACAGGTATGGCCCAGGCGATTACTGCGCAGATCATGGGGACCAACCCGGCCAGTTCGATGGCGCGGCCCTTCATGGACCTGACGCTGGTCGAGATGGCGGCTGAATGCATCGGCCACAAAGGCCCGCTGCGCAATGCTGGTCAGCGGACGCAAGTGTTCATGGATGCGGCGCACTCGACGTCCGACTTCCCCGGCATTTTCGAGAATGCGCTGAACAAGGTCTTGCTTGAACGCTATCAACTGGCAGAGCCGACCTATCGCCAGATCGCACGGAAGCGCAACTTTACCGACTTCCGCGTGCACCCAATGGTCCGGGCAGGCGACTTCCCCAAGCTTCAGCCGATTGGCGAGAATGGTGAGATCAAGTTTGGCACCTTCGGCGAAGCCCGCGAAACAGCGATCCTTGCCCCTTACGGGGTTGGTCTGCGCATCAGCCGCCAAATGATGATCAACGATGAACTGGGCGCGATCGACGAAGTGCTGTCGGACTACGGTCAGTCGGTCGCTGATTTCGAGGAGGAGACGTTCTATGCCTTCGCCCTGAGCAGCGCCAAGCTGTCGGATGGCAAGGCTGTCTTCCACGCGGACCACAACAACCTCGCCGCTGCAGGTGCCGCAATCAACGTGACAACTGTATCCGCCGGTCGTGCGGCCATCCGCAAGCAGCAAAGCATCGACAAGAAAAAGCTGAACATGACAGCGTCGATCATTCTGGTTGGGCCGAACAAGGAGACCGAAGCTGAGCAGCTGGTCGCAGCGATCCAGCCTCAGGAAGCTGGCAACGTCAATCCGTTCTCAGGTCGTCTTGAACCGGTGGTTACAGCGCAGATTGAAGACAACAGCTGGTATCTGCTGGCAGGTTCCGAACGTCCAGGCGGGGCACTTTGGACTTATGGCTATCTCGACGGTGCAGAAGCACCGCGAGTGCGCACTGAAGAAGCTTTCGGCCAGCAGGGCATGTCGATGTCCGTTGAGCATGACTTTGGTTTGGGCGCGATCGACTATCGCGGTGGGTGGAAGAACCCCGGCGCTTAATGGGCCCAAGCCTGACTGAACTGATGCACGAAAGGCGATCTGATGGGTCGCCTTTCGTGGTTTTGCAATCCTAAAACATGAATGGAAATCGACATGAAGAACTTTATCCAACCTGGCAAGATGATCGCGATCCTTGCTGCAGCCGACACGCTGAGCGGCGCTGGCGTTAAAGCCGGTGTGCTGTTCGGTGTCGCGGCGCATGATGCGCTCTCTGGCGAACCTCTCGAAATCTCCACAGAAGGCGTGTTTGAACTGCCAAAGGCAACCGGCACCGCTTGGACCGTGGGCGCGGCGATCTATTGGAACGGCACAGCCTGCACGGTGGCGACAACCGCCGGCAATCTGCTGATCGGCTGCGCGGTGATTGCTGCCGCCAGCGGTGATAGTGTGGGCACCGTGCGTCTGAACGGCGCTGCGCCGGCTGCTGTCACAGCGTGACGACAGTTTTTGACGGGATGGCGGGCGTCATGGCGAAAGCCTTTGGTGCGCCCGTCCTCTATACCCCTAAATCCGGCGAACCGGTCACAGTGCAGGCCGTGTTGCGTGAAGGCCCGATCGAGGTCGCAGGCGATGACGGCCGCGCTGTCCTGATCCTGTCGCCGACGCTGCAGGTGCCGAAGAACGTGCTGCCGGATATCGCCCGCGGGGATCTTGTTGCCGCGGTGTCCGCCCCCGAAAAAGTATTCCTCGTGCTGAACAGCCTTCCCAATGGGTCACCCGCTGCCGACGCGATGCTGATCTGTGAGCTTGAACTGGTGGATGATTGATGCATTACCGATCAATCTATCGCGGCGTTGTGCGCATGGCGCTTGCTGCTGATCCTGCCTTTGCGACCTTCACGGTTTTGTCGGCCTGGGCGCAGAATATCGACGAAAAGACATTGCCCGTCCTGGCCGTCGCAACCCCCAGCGAAGCAAAAGACCTTCCTGCCCATGGCGAAAGCAACCGCGATACGCAGCTCGTCGTCGTGGCCAAGATCAAGGGCGCGGATGAGCTTGAAGATGATCTTGATGATCTGAGCGACCTGATCGAGCGGGCTGTCATCACAGCCCTGCATACCGATCAACGTCAGTGTGAGCTGCGCAACACAAGCGTGCAGATCGACGGGGGCGGTGAAAGCCGCGTGGGCACCCTGACCATGACGTTCAGCGTGCAGGCCTGGCTGATCGAGCCGCTGACAGACTGACCCATCACCGCCGCACACTGCGGCACTCATCCGCCTTAAGGGAGTTACCCATGAGCAAAGACGAAGCGGCCATCGAGGCCGAAATCAAAGAGAAGGGCCTGACCGCCAAGCGCATCACGCCTGAGAATCTCGACGCCGAGATCGTGGCTGAGGATTACCACGTATTCCCCGGCTCCTGCCTGACAATTTGCTGCCTGACTTTGAAAAACGGTTTCACCGTAACGGGAGAAAGCGCGTGCGCCAGCCCCGAAAACTTCAACGCCGAGATCGGACAGAAGATTGCGCGCGGCAACGCTCGCGAAAAGCTGTGGCCGCTGCTTGGTTTCCGCCTGCGCGACCAGCTGGCCGCATAGCAAGAATGGATCGGGCTTCTACCCGGTCCAAAAATCCCCATTTTTGAAACCAAGGAGAAAGACCCATGTCAGCAAGCAGCGGGGCCGTAAGAGGCTATCAATCAACGGTCAAGATCATCGTGGGCGTCGACCCTGATGATGTGACCACGCCGATTGTCGGGATCGCAGATTTCGAGTTTCCCGATCAGACGCGCGGGAACATCGACGCGACGCATCTTGGATCGCCCGGCGATACCGAAGAATTCATTCCGGACATGAAACCCGCGCCGACCTGGGCGCTGTCGCATCACTATGTGCCTGGCAGCGATATGGATGTGGCATTGTCGGGTGTGCGCGAAAGTCTGGAGGATTTCATCCTTGAAATCACGGCCAACGGCGCTGACCCGGTGCAGTATGTCGCCTATCTGAACGGCTATCGCCCGACAGCGATTTCGCCCAAGGGTATCATGATGGCCACTTCGACCTTCACGGTCAAAGCCAAGATCGAGGCATAACCATGGGCAACAAGATCATGGGTGAAATCACCGTTTCCGCCGGCGGCAAAGATTGGGTCATCGTCTGCGATTTTAACGCTCTGGCTGATTACGAGGATCGTACAGGCGACAAGGCCTTCGATCTTCTGGCAGAGATGGATCAGGCGTTTCCATCCGTTTCAAAGATGCGGCATCTGATGCTGTCGTGCCTGAAAGAGCATCATCCAGACGCGACGCTTCAGGATGCCGGTCGCGTCATGTCGGCAGATAAGGAGGCGCTTGAACGCGCATTCGATGAGGCGTTCCCCAAGCCCGAGCCGCAGGGGGCGGGAGATGCCGAAACCGCACCGGGGGAAGCGCCCGCAGCGCAGGACTAGACTTCCTTGCGCTGCTGGAAAGCTACGTAGAGGCAGGATTTGATCCTGCCTCGTTCTGGCGTCTGACGCCGCGGCTTTACGTGACCTACATGCGTGCGGCTGATCGCAGGATCAATGCTGCCCATGCCCGCCATGCCGAAGCGATCTGGGTTGGGCTGCATGCCGATCAATCTGAACTGAACAGATTCATGAAAATGGTGACCGGGGCCAGTGACCAGATGCCTCCCGAGGCGCTGTCTGGGATGCTGCATGCCGCATCCGCAGGCCTCGACGTGATTTCGATGGCCGACTACGTGAAAGGAAATACAAAAAATGGCGCTAAATAGTGTCGGCACGCTGCGGGCCCGGATGGGCCTGGATGCCAGTCAGTTCAACCGTGGTCTTGATACTGCGCGGGGGCGTATCCGCAGTTTTGCGACCGCCATCTCTCGCAATATGGCTGTTGCAGGCGTTGCGATGGCGGGCGCGGCAGCCGCTGGTGTCGGCGCGCTGACCCGGTCATCGTTGAGCTTTGTTGATCAGCAAGCCAAGCTTGCCCGGTCGATAGACGGCAGCATCGACGCGCTGCGCGCCCTGCAACTGGCCGGGAACGACGCCGGTGTGTCGAGCGATGCCCTGAACGCCTCGATGCAAAAGCTTGGGACCAAACTGGTCGAGGCGAATGTGAAGGGTGGGGCCAGTGCAGACGCGCTGGACCGCATGGGATTGAGCGCCAAAGGCCTGCTGGCGCTGGATGTCGATGAGCGCCTGGCAATGATCGCTGATCGCGCAAAGGAGCTAGGGTGGTCCGCGACCAAGACGTCGCAATTCCTGCTGGAAATGGGTGTTGAAAGCAAGGAAATGGCCTTGCTGGTGGCCCAGGGGGGCGATGCCATCCGCGCCGCGCGCAAAGAGGTGAAGGATCTGGGGTTGTCGCTGAGTGCGGTGGATGCAGCCAAGGTCGAAGTGGCGAACGATGCCATGAGCCGAATGAAGTTGGTCAGTGAGGCGCTTGGCAATCGGCTCGCTGTGACGCTTGCACCAACGCTGAAGACTATGGCGGACAGCTTTATGGCTTCGTCGCGTGAAGGTGGCTATCTTCGCGATGTTGTCGAGCACATTTCCGAAAGGGTTTCGACGGCAGTGCTAAGATTCCGGGATCTACTGAGCATTGGCGACTCTCTTGGCAACTCATTCAAGAATATGCGTGCTGAAGGAGGGCGTCTCGCTACAATAGCCGACGTCTTCGCCGGTCTCGTCAATGTAGTGAGATCCTTTTGGCGCTATGTCGGTGAAGCAATAACAATAGTCGGTCACCTGTCGCGCACTACTGGAAGCTTTGGAGAAGTCCTTGCTGCGCTGAAGCCACTAGCCGCTGAGGTTTGGGGACGCATCGGTGATGGGGCTGACTATGTTAGGTCGGCAGTCGCGGTGATGACAAGCAAAATGACGGCTGTCTTCTACGCAGGCCTGCGTCGGATGGCAGGCGGCTGGGTTGAACTTACGTGGGCGGTTGCTGACGGTCTGAACAGCATGTTCGGCACTAACATTCAGGGCGCTTCGGCAAATATCACTCAGGAATTGGGCAAGGCTGAAGTTGCGGCACTGTCAGTTGGTAGCGCGGCTGAAGTCGCCATGTCGCGGGCAAAGTCCAGTTTCGGGGCCCCGTTGGCAGAACTTGCGAAACTGCGGGCATCTGTTGCGGCTGTTGGAGAAACGGCAACCACCGGTCTGGCTGAAGGCACGGCGGCGGCTGACGATCTGAATTCTTCCCTGTCAGATGTCGGCAGCGGCGGCGCGGCGTCTGCGGCACAGGGCATCGACAAGGTCGGCAAGTCGCTGAAGGATGCGAAGGGCGGGATCGATCAGACCAAAGGCGCATTTCAGGGGTTTTTCACCAGCGTCATCACGCGCGCGAACACGCTGGGTGATGCGCTGCGAAACCTGCTAGGCCGCTTTGCGGACATTGCAGCCAACCAGGCATTTGAGGCGCTTTGGAAAGGGGTGTCCAGTGGCGGTTCTGGAGGCGGATCGGGCGGCATTTTCGCAGGTTTCGGAAAAGCGCTGAAGGGCCTGCTCTCGTTTGACGGCGGCGGCTATACGGGAAGTGGGGCGCGGGTCGGGGGCCTTGACGGCTATGGCGGCTTCCCTGCAATGCTGCACCCAAATGAAACGGTCATTGACCACACGAAGTCCGGGTCCATGCGGGCAGGGCGAACGCTGCAGCCCGTGTTTAACATCAATGTCAGCGGTGCGCGCGGAAACTCGGAAATCCGTGACATGGTTGATGAAGGGATAAGAAGCGCGGCCCCGGCGCTGAGGCAAGCAACTTTGGCTGCTGCACCCGCATATCTTTCCAATCACGGCAGGCGTTTTGAATGACCGACGACATCGCATTCCCGCGGCTCGCCAAAAAGACGTCGTCCGGGTTTCGCATGGCCGGTCAGATGCGCGGACGCGAGACCGCCATCACCGGCGCTGAAAGCATCATCCCAAGCTTTGCCGGCCACTGGGTCGTGACCATTTCCTTCTTAATGCACACCGAGGCCGCCAGTCTGGAATGGCAGGGTTTCCTTGCCCAGATGGAAGGCGGGATCGGCACGACACTTGTGCCGGTCTTTCTGCCCTATCGACCGAAGAACACTCAGGGTGGGCCCGCATCGGTCACCGGCGCGCCGGCATTCAGCACGTTCGAGCACTGGTCTTTTGTCAACGAAGGGCGCGCAGCGATTACTCTGGCTACGGCAGCTGATCTGCGTGCGACCGATCTTGATCTCACGCTTTCTGACAGCCTTGGCTTGCGGCCCGGGCATGGCCTGACGCTTGGTGACCGGTTTCACCGTGTGCAACGGTCCTGGGAAGATGGATCGAAGGTCCGAGTTCAGCCGCCGTTGCGCCAAGCCGCTGTTGCGGGCGCAGTCGTCGAAACGGACAACCCCGTTTGCAGAATGCGGTTTGCGTCTGAAGGCGATGGCGAGGTGGATTTCATGCCCAATCGTGTCGAGCGTGCGACCGTCACCTTCCGCGAGGCGTTCTGATGGGCGTCCGTGACGATCTGCTGGCAATCCCTGACGAGCTGCTGCGCACGGGCAGGGTGTCTGAGGCCACGTTGGTTTTCATGGACTTCAGGGATAACCCGCGCCGCTGGTGGACGGGTCTTGGCGATCTCGATGTCGCTGGCGAAATCTGGTCGGGCGTGTCTGATCTGATCAGCATTTCCGATATCGAGACCACCTATGCCGCCACCGCGCAGCCGGTGTCCTTTAGTCTGGCTGCTACCGAAAAGATGATCGACGACACGCAGGCGGCGGAAAGCACAGTGCACGGGCGTACCGTCGCGATCTTCGGGCAGTTGTTCTACACGCAGGCGGATCTGGAGCATCCGGCGTGGCATCCGGTGGGGAGCCCGTTCGCGCATTTCGTCGGTACGATGGAAAAGGTCAGCTACAGCTTTTCC
>TARA_R110002049_G_scaffold213973_1_pt1 | contig 22362 bp, 24 predicted proteins | sample TARA_R110002049 | Tara Oceans TARA_R110002049 (sample SAMEA4396941) | marine metagenome | biome: Polar Biome; feature: [SRF] surface water layer (ENVO:00010504); material: water (ENVO:00002006), including particulate matter (ENVO:01000060) such as... | depth 5 m
AAATCATAAATTAAAAGTACTATGAAAATCAGCAAGCCCTAAATAATCAAATTATGAAAAACCACCACAACTATCCCAAAAGCACGCTACGAAGTAATAAGCTCTTTTTTGCTTTCAATGAATTTAAAATTACAACTCAAAATAGCATTAACATATTTGTTATTATGCTCTTTTTAGGAGGAATTGCCCAAAGCTTTTCACAAACTCGCCCTACAGAATTATATGTTGATGCTAGTTATACAGGTACTACTGCATCTGATGGTTCTGAAGCATTTCCATACACTACTATATATGATGCACTACAACGTAGAGTTACTCTTGGAACTGCAGGAATGGTTTCCGACGAGAAAATTATAGTAAAAGCAGGAACATATAAACCATATTATATTGACGATAATGACCATACCATGATTTTTATAAATGTTTATAATAGTGGAGAAGAGGGCTATTGGTTTGCCTTAGAGGCCGAAGGTGATGTAATTATCGATGGGGCTGATTTATATGGAAGAAAGTTCGCATCATTAATTGCTGTAACTTCTGGTGCTTTAAGTGTAAGGGTTAAAGGTTTTAAGCATAAAAACCAGCGTAATAATCAAAGTCTAGCAGAAATTATTGATGGAGTTTTAGTAAAAGACACCAAATTCGGAATTCAGATTAGACCCTGAATTGAAGAAAAGAGGCATTACAGGTTTATCAAATGGTGGAAAATTAGAAAAAGTTATTTGGGACGAATTTCACGGAAATTGGGATGAATTGGCTTATGAAAGCGAAAAATTAATTTCTCAATTTCAAAATAAAACACTCATTGAAACGAATGAATTAGATTTAACCGATTTTCCCGAAGGAAAAGATGCTGAGAGACTCGTAAAAATGAGAGTGAATCAAAATTTCTTTCGGTCTTCGGTCTTATCTTCATATTATCAAAAGTGCTGTATTACTGGTATTAAAATTACAGAATTTTTGGTAGCAAGTCATATTATTCCTTGGCGTTCAAATAAAGAGCAGAGAATGAACCCAAGAAATGGTTTATGTTTAAATTCAATACACGAGCAAGCTTTTGGCAAAAGTTTTTTGACTGTTACGGAAGATTATCAAATTAAGATTTCAGATGAAATTTTTGAACATAAAGAAAATCAGTCAATTAAAGATTTCTTCCTTCAGTATAATACACAAAAAATATCTCTTCCAGATAAATTCTTACCTTCCCAAGAATTCCTTGAGTTCCACCATAACAATATCTTTCGCGAATAAGTTGCGTGAGGGATAGAAGCGGAAAGCCCACAGCGAGGAACAAGCGAGGACTTGTAACGTATAGCCCGACCCTTGTGGTCACGCCCAAAATTAATCAACAACCAGCACTTGGTTTTAGTATCAAATCTCAACCTGGGAGTCCTTCCACTCTACTCAATGCTGGAAAAACAACTAATTTCATTTACAACATTAATGATGCAAGTCTAACTAAAAATGAGATTGAGCAGATAAATTCCATAGGTACAAGAAGTAAGATAATGGACAGAATTACTCAAATTCAGAGCAAAGGTGGAACATTTGAATTTGTCAAAACGGAAAAACAAATATTTTCAAATAATCTTATTTTAATAGACAGTTTGCTTCCAGAAATTTTGTCGCAAATTGTATTTGATTTCTATTCAAGTGAGTTTTCGCATTTAACCGATTTGGTCAATTCAACGGCAGAAAAAAATCCTCTGAAATTTGATATAGAAAACGAACACAAATTTTACGAATACAAAATAAAACGCTTTCTTACTGACGCTGCACTTGGAATGATGCCATCGCAAGTTTGGACAGGAAAATATGATGCAACAGGTGGTTACTTAATTGTCAAGAAAACTGGAGATGTTCTTTGCTATCATATTTACAACAAAAACGAGTTTGAGGACTACTTGTTAAATAATACCAAATTGGACACTGCAAGTTCTTCCCGGCACGGTTTTGGAGAAATTTATGAAGAAAATGGACAATTATACTTCACTCTAAATTTGCAAATTCGGTTCATAAAATAGCCGACGCTAAAGGCCATACACATTTGCAATTCGCTCAAGCCACCACGCTATCCATAATTGCAAAAGAGTATGTCCTGCCAACGCTCAATCCGAACTGAAATAAAAACCTCAGAATTGAAAAGCAGAACGCAGGAAAGCCAGTGGGCAACATACGTATATACCAAATAAAATAGAAACTAATATTTATTCGAATAGCTGTATTTTAAACTGTGAATTTAGCGGATATTAAATTGTTAAAAATTGAAGATAGTTTACAATAGACTTGCCCGCATTAGGGATTGCAAAGGAAATCCTTTTTGCGAGGCACGAGAAAGATTGTAACGAAACATTTATGTTCACGAATTCAAAAATATAAAATAGAAATGTATGAATAAAAGCCCCACCCCTTGTGGTAACGCCCAAATTAAATAACAACGTCTTCCGTTTTTTCGTTTTCAATTTCAGAGGAAACCTTGACACAAAGTCAAGGAAGTTCTTTTCGATTAAAAATAGCCTTAGCATTGCTCAAATTGCTTTTATGGAGTATCTTTGCACTCGCAATAAAGAATGCGTTAGTAAATACTATTTTGGGCAGACAGAAAACGGCAATAGAGCATCCCTCTATAATTTCAGATTTTAAGGAAATCACTAAAATGCGATTGGCATTAAGTGTGGTGTTTTCATCAGTTGCGGGTTATTTACTGGGCGTTGAAACGGTCGATTTTAAAACGCTTATTTTACTAGCATTAGGCGGCTATTTTATGGTAGGCGCATCCAATGCGTTCAATCAAATTATTGAAAAAGATTTAGATGCGTTAATGAATCGCACCAAAAACAGACCTATTCCTGCGGGACGCATGTCTGTTAGAGCCGCTTTTATCATTGCATCCGTTTTTACACTGGCAGGCATTATTATATTATACACCATCAATAAGCAAACGGCTATGTTTGGTGCTATTTCCATTTTTTTATACACCTGCGTTTATACGCCTTTAAAAACTAAAACCCCACTGGCTGTGTTTGTTGGCGCTATTCCAGGGGCCATTCCGTTTATGTTGGGTTGGGTTGCTGCCACCGATGATTTTGGTATTGAACCAGGAACCTTGTTTGCACTCCAATTTTTTTGGCAATTCCCTCATTTTTGGGCTATTGGTTGGTTTTTATATAAGGATTACGAAAAAGCAGGTTTTTTTATGTTACCAACAGGAAAACAAGATAAGGGCACTGCGGTACAAACCATTATGTACACTATATGGACACTGATAGTTTCTATAATACCGGTTTTTGGATTTACAGGTCGCTTGGAATTATCAATTGTAGCGGCAGTTATTGTATTTGCTTTAGGCCTTTGGATGTTGTTCTACGCCATTCGGTTATTTAAATTAATGACCGAAAAAGCGGCGAGACAATTGATGTTGGTTAGTGTGTCCTATATTTCGTTGGTGCAAATAGTATATGTTATAGATAAATTTATTAGATAACCATGGATTTAACACAAGGTACTCAAGAAGAAAAAAATAACAGAGCCAAAAAAATGATGCTGTGGTTTGGTATCGTTTCACTTATTATGTCGTTTGCAGGCTGGACCAGTGCTTTTGTGGTAAGTAGTTCTCGCCCAGATTGGTTAAAAGATTTTCAACTGCCAAATGCTTTTATAATAAGTACAGTTATTATTATAATAAGTAGTTTAACATTTTTAATGGCGAAAAATGCCTTGAAAAAAGGCAACAGACAGCTTGCAACAATAGGTCTTCTAGCAACTTTTATTTTAGGCATTGTTTTTATTTTTTATCAATTTTCAGGGTTCCAACAAATTATTGATTTGGGTTATAATTTTACCGGTCCTACGAGTAATGTAACCATGTCTTACATTTATTTAATAGCGATTGTGCATATTTTACATGTTGTTGTAGGGTTAATTTGCTTGTTGGTGGTAATTTATAATCATTTTAAACAAAAGTATAACCCAACTAATATGTTAGGTTTGGAGTTGGTAGCAACGTTTTGGCATTTTATAGATATACTGTGGGTTTATCTCTTTTTGTTTTTATATTTTGTGAGGTAACCCCCTTTTGTTAAGCATTGAATTTGGCTTGAAGATAAGGTATTGGCGGTTTTGCCCTGCGTTAGGGATTGAGGCATTTGTTGAAGCTCCCCGACCTAAGGAGGGAGCGACTGCCGAAAGCCCGACCTTTTGCGATCCTGCAAGGTTTTTAAAACCTGGCAGGTATGAGTAAAAGGTAACGCCCAAAATGTAAGACGGAATCTTTAATTTTTAAAGCAGTATGTTTTATTAGATAAATAAAATGATTATTTTTGTCCAACTTTTAAACAATATCTGTTTAAAGTGCATAATGAAGTAAATAAAGCGACGTTGCTTTTTTGTTATATGACGCTATGATTGTTTTGAATAGCCTAAGCTATGGGAAACATGAACAAGGAAATAGAACGAAAAATGAACGGGTTTTATGCTTTATTATGTAATTTAAAAAGATATACTAACCATTATATATGAGTACAGCAGTAGTAGAAGGTAAAGCTTGGGGAGGTGGCAGTCCACCGCTAAAAGCGAGTTATGGTAAAATGATGATGTGGTTTTTCATCGTTTCAGATGCTTTAACATTCTCAGGGTTTTTAGCAGCTTACGGATTTTCAAGATTTAAGTTTATTGATTCATGGCCAATTGCCGATGAGGTGTTTACACACTTTCCGTTTTTACATGGTGTAAATGCACCTATGTATTACGTGGCATTTATGACGTTTGTGCTTATTATGTCGTCTGTAACCATGGTATTGGCCGTTGATGCCGGTCACCATTTAAATAAAGGAAAAGTAACCATCTATATGTTTTTAACTATTATAGGAGGTTTGATTTTCGTTGGTTCCCAAGCTTGGGAGTGGAATACCTTTATTAAAGGCGATTATGGTGCCGTACAAACTAAAGGGGGTAACATTTTACAGTTTGGCGAATATGTAGAGCAGGATGGTGAAAAAGTTTTTAAGCGTGTTGCCATCAGAGATTTTGCAGCTATTGATACGCATAAAGAAAGAATTCAGCAAGAACGTAATAATGGTTTATGGTTTGTTGAGGAGGGTACGCTACCAAATTATACTGTCGCTGAGGTTTCTAATGGTTTAGAAGCAAACAGCAATATTCTGGTAAGAACACAAATAATAAACGAAGAAGGTGAAAAAACAATATTATCTAGAGCCGAATCTTTAAAACAAATAAAAGAAAATGGTAAGCTGGTTGTTGAGGGCGCTAATCTTCATGTAAACGAATACGGTTCACCATTGTTTGCAGACTTCTTTTTCTTTATTACGGGGTTTCACGGATTTCACGTATTTTCGGGAGTTATAATAAACATCATTATTTTCTTTAATGTGGTATTAGGCACTTACGAAAAACGTAAAAGTTACGAAATGGTTGAAAAAGTGGGGTTATACTGGCACTTTGTAGATTTGGTTTGGGTATTTGTATTTACATTCTTCTACCTAGTTTAATTAATAATTTATTTTTCATTCCCTTGAAGAAGGGAATCTAAAACACATAAAATGGCACACGAACATAAATTGGAAATATTCAGAGGTTTGGTAAAATTCAAATCGAATACCCAAAAAATTTGGGGCGTATTAATCTTCTTAACTATTGTTACAATAATAGAAGTTGTATTAGGTATCTCAAAACCGGAAGCTTTAATGGGTAAGGTTTTAGGAATGAAAGCCCTTAACTGGATATTCATTATTTTAACCATTGTTAAAGCCTATTATATTACTTGGGATTTTATGCACATGCGTGATGAAACAAAAGCCTTAAAACGTATGGTAGTTTGGACAGCCATTTTCTTAATACTTTATTTAATTTTCATTTTATTACAAGAAGGCGGTTACGTTTTTGATGTATATGACGATGGCTATATTAAAAGAGATTTTTAACGAAACTATTTAAGTAGGCACTGGGCGCAGCTGAAGTGTTAATTATAGATTTTAAGGCGGTTTTTAAACCGCCTTTTTTTATTTTTGCAGAGTAAAATTAAGCGTTGTTTAATGAATTATAAGAAGATTAGCAGGTATATAGTTTTAGGAATTTTATTCTTTCTTCCAGTTACATTTTTATTAATGCTTTACCCTGCTACGCATAATTATGCACCGCTTGATATTGTAAATGAATCGGTATTAGATTTACAATCATTTTCTTCAAATTCTGAAGAACCTATTGTTTTAAAAGAACATATCACAGTACTTGGTTTTTTTGGAGAAGACTTAGTGAAAAACAATACTGTTGCTTTAAATTTAAAGGAATTAGTCTATGATAAATTTAAAGGTTTTAAAAAATTTCAAATCGTTATTTTAATGCCAAAAGGCACTGAAATAAAAGCTGAAAAACTTAAAAATGAAATAAGTTCTTATGAAGATTTAAGATTTTGGCATTTTGTATTTGGAGAATCTAATGCTATTCAAGACATATTTAACAGCTTAAAAAGCAAAGTAAATCTTGATGAAGATTTATCATCTAGTAAAGTTTTTATAGTAGATAAAGATTTAAATCAACGCGGACGATTGGATGATAGAACAGAAAAAGAATTAGAAAAAAATAAGCCTATTTATGGTTTGTATAGCTACGATTGTATTGAAGTATCTGAAATAAAGAATAAAATGAGTGATGATTTACGTATTTTATTGACTGAGTACAGACAGAAAAGGAAAGGCGAATTTAACTCTGATACAAGAAGAGCAGGCGATTTAAAAGAGGAATAAATTCACTTAAAGTTGCCATTCTGGAGTTTATACTGAGCGCAGTCGAAGTAAAGGTAGGAATCCAATTTAAAGTAATTAAGTTTAATTGTTGAGAAGATTCCCTCCTTCGAGGGAATGACAAAAAATAACAGAATGAAAAAAACAAATTATTCATACATAGGTATAGCCTTCATTATTTTGGTTTTCGGCATTATTTTTATTCCAAAAATAGTTGATAGAATTTCCAACGAAGATATTTCTAGGCAAGAAGGAAGAAGTGATCAGAAAACTGAAAAAGATAAAGTTTCAGATTTAGCATTCATTGAAATTAATGAAGTTCCTAAAAAAGTTCCAGCATTTTCGTTTACAAATCAAAATGGAGAAACCATTACCAATAAAGATTATGAAGGTAAGGTGTATGTTGTAGAGTTTTTCTTTTCAACTTGCCCAACTATCTGCCCAAGAATGAATAAAAACTTAATTCAAATACAAAATACGTTTAAAGATTTTGAAAATTTTGGAGTAGCATCATTCACTATTAATCCAGATTACGATACCCCGGAGGTTTTAAAAAGTTATGCAGAGCAGTATGGTGTTAAAAACCCAAATTGGCATTTGATGACAGGTGATAAAGAGGCTATCTATAAATTAGCTAATGAAGGTTTTAATCTTTACACCGCTGAAGAAGATGATGTTGCTGGCGGTTTCGAACACTCAGGGAATTTTGCGCTAATTGATAAAAACGGATTTATACGATCAAGAAAAGATGATTTTGGAAATCCTATAATTTACTATAAAGGAATTACTTCCGAACAAGAGAAAGTAGATGATGACGGAACACCTGAAGAAATCAGTGCTTTAAAAGCCGATATAAAAAAGCTACTTAATGAGTGACGTTAGTCATTCTGAACTTGTTTCAGAATCTCATTATTTATAATTTCAGACTAAAATGAATAAGAATCAAGAGAATAAAATATTAAACGAAAAGAAATACAATATGTTAATTATTGTATTATCCATAGTAATTCCTACTGCTGTTGCTATACTTTTTGGTGTAAAAATAGATTTAGAATTGCCCATATTTTTGCCACCAATTTATGCAACAATAAACGCTATTACAGCTTTGGTTTTAATTTTTGCAGTATTACAAATAAAAAAAGGAAATAGAAAAGCACATGAAAAATTAATGAAGCTTGCTATTGGGCTTTCAGTGCTTTTTTTATTAATGTATATCTTGTACCATATGACGAGTGATTCTACTAAATTTGGTGGAGAAGGTACTATTAAATATGTGTATTATTTTATTTTAGCATCACACATTTTATTATCAATACTAGTGATTCCGTTTGTTTTAATAACTTATGTAAGAGCCATAACTAATAATATAGAAAAACATAAAAAAATAGCGAAAATTACGTTTCCATTATGGTTATATGTAGCTATAACAGGTGTAATTGTTTATATCATGATTTCACCTTATTATATTTAATGTCATTGCGAAGAACGAAGCAATCTGTAAAATGAAAACTAAAATCATCTTTTTTCTTTTTTCTCTATTCATTTTTCTAAAAAGCAATGCCCAATGCGCTATGTGTAGAGCCGTTTTAGAAAGTGAAGAAGGGCAAACTGCCGCAGAAGGTATAAATGACGGTATTGTTTACTTAATGGCTATTCCGTACATACTAGTTGGAGGCATAGGGTACTTAATTTACAGAAACTATAGTAAGTTAAAAAACTAATAAAAATTTTCTGGTGTAATTTTTGTAACATTTCTTTGTCTTAGCAGTCTAATCATAAAGCTCTGTAGCTTTAATAATCAATCAAAAAGATGTTAGAAATTCGTCAATTACACAAATCTTATCCCATAGGAGATTCCAGTTTACATGTTTTAAAAGGCATTGATCTTTCAGTTAAAGAAGGTGAAATGGTAGCAATCATGGGGTCTTCAGGCTCTGGAAAATCTACCTTGCTTAACATTATTGGTATGTTAGATGAGGCTGATGAAGGCGATTATATCTTAGATGGCTTGCCTATTAAAAATCTCACTGAAAAGAAAGCTGCAGTTTATAGAAACAAGTTTTTAGGTTTTATTTTTCAATCCTTCAATTTAATCAACTATAAAACCGCTTTAGAAAATGTAGCACTTCCACTTTATTATCAAGGGATGAAACGCACAGAAAGACAGGAGTTAGCCATGTTTCATTTAGAAAAAGTTGGATTATCCGATTGGGCTAAACATTTACCTAAAGAGCTTTCCGGAGGACAAAATCAACGTGTAGCTATAGCCAGAGCACTAGCCGCAAACCCGAAACTATTATTAGCTGATGAACCCACAGGCGCTTTAGATACCACAACATCTTATGAAATTATGGCATTTATTCAACAATTAAATGATGAAGGCAAAACCATTTTAATGGTAACCCACGAAGAAGATATTGCGAACATGTGTAAGCGTATTGTGAGACTTCGTGATGGCGTCATTATGGAAGACACAAAAGTAACTCAAGTACGGGCAGCACAATATGTTTGATTTAGACCTTTGGCGTGAAATATTTCAGAGTATAAATAAAAATAAAACAAGAGCGCTACTCTCTGGTTTTACGGTGGCGTTTGCCATTATGTTATTTACTATTCTTTTTGGGATTGCCAACGGTTTGGAAAATACGTTCGGAAAATTTTTTATTAACACAGCAGAAAACGCCATTACTGTTCGGTTTGGAACCACATCAAAACCTTATAAAGGCCTTCAAATTGGAAGACAAATTCAGCCTACAAATAAAGATTTGGATTATTTAGAAAAGGAATTTGGTGATAATATTCAATATATGTCATCAAAGATATCAAGAAATTACCAAGTTAAATATAAAAAAGAAAAAGGGGGATATACGATAATGGGTGTATCTCCCAACTATCAATATATAGAAAAAGCTGAAATAAAAGCTGGTCGATTTATTAGCTTAAAGGACATTAAAGGCAAAGACAAGATTTGTGTTATAGGCCGTCTTGTTGAGGAAGATTTATTTTTAAATGAATCTGCAGTTGGAAAGTATTTAGATTTAGAAGGCGTTCAATATAAAGTGGTTGGTGTGTATTCAGATGGCGGCGGCGATCGTCAGGAACGTGTTATATATGCGCCATACACAACCATTCAAAGGCTTTATTTTGGCAATGACGATATTGGAGACATTTCGCTTACTTATAATCCTAAGTTAAGTGTTGACCAAGGTTTAGTTTTAATACAAGACATGACGACTAAATTGAAGAATAGATTTGATGTAGCCCCTAGCGACCAGCGTGCTGTAAGAATTGGCAGCAGAGTTCTTACAGAAAAAAAACGCCTTGATAATATTTCATCTGGTTTGGGAGTCCTTATTCCTATTATAGGATTTGGCACGTTAATCGCCGGAATTTTAGGGATTAGTAATATTATGATTTTTATTGTAAAAGAACGAACTAAAGAGATAGGTATTCGTAAAGCATTGGGAGCGTCGCCCAAGTCTATTGTCTCTATTATATTGTTGGAATCTATTTTAATAACAACAATTACAGGCTATATTGGGTTATTAATTGGTGTTGGTATTCTAGAAGCGATTGGTTCTAGTTTGGAGCGCTATTTTATTACTAATCCTAGTGTGAGTTCATCGCTTTTGTTTTCGGCAACTATTGTACTGATAATTGCTGGATCTATTGCTGGATTTTTGCCTGCGAAAAAGGCATCTAAAATAAAACCAATTATAGCATTAAGAAATGGTTAAATGATAAAATTTTTATTAGAAAAAGATACCTGGCAAGAAGTGTTTGACAGCCTTAGCAAAAATAAACTACGGTCTATTTTAACTATGGTAGGCGTTTGGTGGGGGATACTTTTACTAATAGGCTTATTAGGATCTGCTAAAGGCGTAGAAAATAATTTTAATATCAGGTTTCAAAATTTTGCTACAAATAGTTTATTTATTTTTAGCGGCACAACTACAATTCCTTTTAAAGGCTATCAAGAAGGACGACGCATTAAATTGAAACTTGATGATGTTGACAAAATAAAGGAAAACATAAAAGGTGTAGAGTACGTTTTACCTAGTCTTCAGGGGCAAACTACTTTAAGTAGAAATATTTTAACAGGTAGTTTTACTGGTAGAGGTGAGTTTCCTTTATTAGATATTTTAGCAAAAAAAAACCTTTTATGGGGGCGTTATATTAATCAAAATGATATTGATGCCCGTAAAAAAGTGATTGTTATATCCGAAGATGTTTATAAACAGTTGTTTGAAAAAGGTGAAAATCCAATAGGGAAAATAATTAAAGGTAATAACGTTAATTTTATTGTTATTGGTGTATTTGAAGTTGTTAATTTTGGCGGCCCTCAAATAGATTATGATATTCCATTTACGACCTTTCAACAAATATATAATCGAGGTAACGATGTTAGCCTATTTATGATTACAGGTGATGAAGATTTTGATATAAATCAGATAGATGCTGACGTTAAATTATTGCTTAAAAACATACACGACATACACCCAGACGATAATAGAGCACTTAATGGTTTTAATCTAGGAGACCGTTTTGAGCAGTTAACAGGGTTTTTAACAGGCATGCAATTCTTAACGTGGTTCGTAGGAATAGCCACTTTAATAGCCGGGGTGTTTGCTATTGGTGGTATTTTGTTAATATCGGTAAAAGAACGTACCAAAGAAATTGGTATAAGGCGTGCTTTAGGAGCCACACCATACCTTGTTAAAAGACAAATAATTGTAGAAGCCGTGGCCATTTCATTAATTTCTGGTTTTTTAGGAATTATAAGTGGTGGTTTAATATTAATATTGGTTAATAAGTTTGTAGCACAAGGTGAAGATGCCTTTATGCGAAATCCGTCGGTATCCATTGGGATGGTGTTTTTTGCATTATTTATCGTTACTGTCCTGGGTACTTTAATAGGCCTAATTCCTGCTTTTAAAGCCACCAGTATAAAACCAATAGAAGCATTAAGAGAAGAATAAATTAAATATATAAAATGAAAAAAATTTTAAAAATTGTTTTTATAATAGTAGCAATACTATTGTTTGCTTGGGTATTAAAGTATTTTTATGATGCTAATAATAGAGCTCCAGAATTATTTAGTACCGAAACGCCTTTTTACACCTCTATTAGTACTAAAATAGTAGCAACAGGTAGTCTTAATCCTGAGGAAGAAATTGAATTGAAACCTCAAATTACAGGTATAGTTGATGCTATAATGGTTGAAGAAGGCGATATGGTTGAAAAAGGTGATTTAATTGCTAAAATTAGAGTGGTGCCAAACGAGCAATCATTAGTAAGTGCTAATAGTAGGTTAAATAGTGCAAAACTATCGTACGATAATGCCAATATCCTGTATAAGAGAAATAAAGTGCTGTTTGATAAAGGCGTAATATCTAAACAAGATTTTGAAAATAACGAGCTGTCCTTCAATCAAGCTAAAGAGTCTTTTCAGCAAGCTCAAAATGATTACCAAATTATAAAAAAAGGTTCAATTTCTGGAGGAAGTTCTGCCAATACAAACATTATTGCTCAAATAGCAGGAACGGTATTGGAAATTCCCGTGCGGGTAGGCGATCAAGTTATTCAAAGTAACAATTTCAATGCCGGAACAAGTATAGCAACTATTGCGAATATGAGCAATATGATTTTTGAGGGAACCGTTGATGAATCTGAAGTTGGAAAACTAAAAGAAGGCGAACCTATAGCCGTAGTTATTGGGGCGCTTGAAGAGAAAAAGCTTCCAGCAAAATTAACGTTTATTGCTCCAAAAGGCGTTTCAGATAATGCAGGTGCGGTTCAGTTTACTATAAAAGCCGATGTTGAAGTTGAGGTAAGTGCCAATATAAGAGCAGGTTACAGTGCTAATGCGGAAATTGATATAGCAAGTAAAGACAGTATTTTTAGCATTAAAGAATCATTGGTTCGTTTTGATAGAATAACTGAAAAACCTTATGTGGAAATACAACAAGACGATAATAGCTTTAAAAAACAAGATGTTAAACTAGGCTTATCCGATGGCATTAATGTTGAAATAGTTGACGGTATTAAGGAAGCGGATAAAATTAAGGTTTGGAATAAAGTATCAAAAGAAAATTAAGACTATTGCATATGATTAATCTAAATATAAAGAAAGTGAAACATAGTCTATTGCTAATATTGCTATTAGTATCAGTTTCATTGTTTGCACAACAAAAAAAGTGGACGCTTCAAGAGTGTGTAAACCATGCTTTGGAAAATAATATTTCTATTCAGCAGTCAGAATTAGATTTAGGTTTGGCAGATATAGAAAAATCGCAAGCTATTGCTGATTTCTTGCCTAATTTAAATGCAAATACCTCGTACAATATAAATACCGGTGCAAATATTAACCCGGCCACCAATCAATTTGAGAATGCAACATTCCGTTCTGCATCTGGTGGAGCAACTTCTGGAATTAATATATTTTCGGGTTTACAAAATTGGAAAAATTTACAGCGTGCCAAAATCAACAAGTTGGCAACAACCTACCAATTGGAAAAAATGAAAGATGACATCTCGTTGATTGTTGCGAATTCTTTTTTGCAAATTTTAGCTAATAAAGAGAGGCTCAAAGTTTTACAAGACCAGAATAAAATAACAAAAGAAAACATACAAAACACACAAGAATTAGTGGATTCCGGGGTGGTACCTCAAGGCGATTTGTTAGAAACCAAAGCTACCGATGCCACACAGATACAACAAATCATACAAGCAGAAAATAGTCTGTTTATATCAAAATTAAGTTTAGCACAAACCTTACAACTAAAAGATTACGCAAATTTTGATGTTATTGAAGCAGATTATGCATTAGTTTCTAATGATCTTTTAGAAAAAAGACCTGAAGAAATAATAATAAAAGCAAAAGACGTTGTTAATGATTTAAAAATAGCCACCTCTAATCTAGAACTTGCCGAGAAAGATCTAGAAATAGCCAAAACAGATTTTTTTCCAACGCTCTCTGGATTTTTAAGTTATAATGCCAGATGGTCCAGTTCTCAATCCAATCCTTTCACAGGTGAAGAACTTGCCTTTGTAGATCAATTATACTTATTTGATGGAACGGCTGTAGGGCTTCGATTAAACATCCCGATATTTAATAATTTTAATACCATCAATAGTGTAAAAAGAAGAAAAATAAACGTAAGCAGATTAGAATTTCAGGCTAAACAAACAGAACTGGATTTAGAATCGACAGTTTATCAAGCCTATAATGATGCTAAAAACTCGAAAAAATCTTATGAAGCAGCATTAAAAGTAGAAGAGGCTCGACAATTGGCTTTTGATTATGCTCAAGAACGTTACGATGTCGGTTTGTCTAATACCTTCGATTTAAATCAATCTAGAGTACAACTCGATAACGCTCAATCGGATGTTATCAGAACCAAATATGATTATATTTTCCAATTAAAAGTTTTAGATTTTTATTTCGGAATCCCAATAACAAATTTTTAATTAAAAGTTGTGGCGCTAATTTTAAGTATAGAAACAGCAACAACCAATTGTTCAGTCTCTCTTTCAAAAGAAGGAAAAACAATCGTTTTAAAAGAAGATTATGACAAGAATTATTCGCATGCTGAACGCCTTCATGTTTATATTGATACGGTTTTAAAAGAAGCTGATATTGATTCAAAACAATTAAATGCCATTGCAGTTAGCAAAGGGCCTGGGTCTTATACAGGGTTGCGTATTGGTGTTTCGGCAGCCAAAGGATTGTGTTTTGCTCTGGATAAGCCACTAATTTCTATACCAACTTTAGAGGCTTTAGCATATCAAGTGACTTGTAGTGATGGTGTTATAGTGTCTATGCTGGATGCCAGACGAATGGAAGTATATTCTGCTGTTTTTGATTCGGATTTTAACCAAATTCGAGAAACGCAGGCGCAGATTTTAGATGAAAGTTCTTTTAGTGATTGTTTAGAAAAAGGAAACGTCTATTTTATAGGCAATGGTGTTGAAAAAACAAAAGGTTTAATCAATCATCCAAATGCTATTTTTATAGAAGATAAACTACCATCAGCAAACGATATGAGTATGTTAGCTTACAATAAATATAAAATAAGCGACACCGAAGATGTTGCTTATTTTGAACCTTATTATTTAAAAGACTTTGTAGCTTTGAAGAAGAAAGTATGAAAAAGACCTGTCAGGTTTTAAAAACTGACAGGTCTAATTTGAGTTTTAAAATCCTTTCCATTTGGGAGAGAGTTTAAGCATTCTTACGTATTTGAACTTGATGTGGATAAGGTATGTCAATACCAGCTTTATCAAGCGCTTCTTTAACATTTTCGGTAATACCAAAATAAACTGCCCAGTAATCATCAGCATTACACCAAGGCCTTACTGCAAAGTTTATCGAACTATCTGCTAATTCCATGACATTTACACTTGGTGCAGGTTCTTGCAATACTTTAGAGTGTGATGTTAAAACATGCATTAAAACGGCTTTTGTCTTTTTTATATCGGAATCGTAACCAACACCAATAACCAGGTCAACACGACGCGTACCTTCAGTTGTAAAATTAATGATGTTTCCATTGGACAAAGAACCATTCGGGATAATAATTTCTCTATTTGAAAGGCCGGTCAGTTTAGTTGTGAAAATTTCAATGTGCTTAACCACACCCATTTCGCCTTGCGCTTCAATTAAATCACCAATTTTAAAAGGTTTAAAAATCATAATTAAAACCCCACCGGCAAAGTTTCCTAAAGACCCTTGTAGCGCTAAACCAATAGCTAGACCAGCGGCGGCCAATATGGCTGCGAACGATGTGGTTTCTACACCTACCGTGCCTAGAACCACAATTATTAAAACAATTTTTAAAATCCAAGTCAGCAAGTTTAATAAAAACTTTTGGAGGCTGGCATCATAAGATGCTTTTTCCATGCCTTTACGGGCTAACTTCATCAGTTTTTTAATAACAAAAGAACCAATAATCCATATAAGAATAGCTCCAATAATTTTAAGGCCATAGCTTAAAGCTAATTCAAGCCATTTTTCAGTGTCAATGTTTTCTAAATCCATACATTTTTTAAATATTTTCAGTGTTAAATTAAGCTTACTGTTAATGCTATAATTGCAGGAACGCCCTAAATATAAAACAGTTTTATTTGCTTTGTTGAATAAGACCCATATATACCTGCAATAGTTACACAAATTAAAAAGAAAACGGCAAAGTTTACATTATCCAAAATTATTGAATACACTAAACCTGCTGCTAAAAAACCATTGTACAAACCCTGGTTTGCTGCTAAAACCCTTGTTTCCTCTGCGAATTCTTTTGATTTTATTCCAAATGTTTTGATACCTTTTGGTTTGGTCCAAAAAAATAGTTCCAAAATTAAAAAATAAAGATGTTCTAGGGCAACAAATGAAATTAAAATAATGGTTAACAAATTCATTCTTTCAAGAACTTAATAGCTCGATCCACTTCACTTACGGGTAGTTTACAAGCTTTGTTTACACACACATAAATAAGTGTATTGTTTGGATTATACCTGTTTTCCAATAACGGCATATTGTTTTCAGAAGTGCTTCCGGCAATCAATTTATTGGGAAGATATGTTTTATTTAATTCAGAAATTTTTTGCTTGGCGTCTTTACCAACAATTGCCACTTCGTAAAATGGGTTTGTAAAATTCAACATTAAATCGAACCAGTTAGAATATCCTGAGGGGTATTCCTGCATTTCGGGTTTTACATTATTTAGCATCGTTATAGCTGTTTTTCTAAAATGGGCGTTATCAAAATAATGAGATAGCTTGAACAGGTTTTTTGCCATGATAGAATTGCTGGCAGGAATGACATTGTCACGATATTCAATGCTTCTAGATACTAAGGGGTTGTCTTCATTTGAAGTGAAATAAAACATGTTGCTCGTGTCATCATAAAAATGATCGAATGTGTAATTTGCCAAATCTCTGGCTGTGTGTAACCATTTTTCGTTTAAGGTATTTTCGTAAAGGGCTATAAACGCATCAATGGTTGTCGCAAAGTCTTCAAGATATCCGTTTATAGTGCTTTTTCCATTTTTGTAGTTATGATTTAAGCCACCATCTTCCCGCAACTGATTATTGATAATAAAATTCGCGTTTTTTTCCGCGGAAGCGAGATAATCAATATCGCCAAAAACACGATAGGCATCAACATAACCTTTAAGCATAATGGCGTTCCAGGAAGTTAACGTTTTATCGTCTAATCTTGGTTTTGCCCTTTTATTTCGCGCTTCTAGAAGTGTTTTTTTCCAGTCCCTTTTCTTTTCATTTAAAAGACTTTGAGAAATAGTATGTTTTTTGATGATTTTTTCATCACCATCTTTTCTAATAAGTACATAATTATCATGTTCCCAAAAGCCGTAGCTGTTTATATTATAATAATCTGAAAACAAATCAAAATCTTCATTTAGAAGTGATTCGAGTTCTTTTTTAGTCCAAACATAAAATGCGCCTTCTTCAAGTTCACCTTCTGCGGTATTACTATCCGCATCAAGCGACGAATAAAAGGCACCATTTTCGGTAGTCATATCGCGCTTGATATAATCTAATGTTTCAGCAACAATATTTTTATATAATTCGTTTTTTGTGATGAGGTAAGCATCGGCATATAAACTAACCAATTGCCCATTATCATAAAGCATTTTTTCAAAATGGGGGACATGCCATTTTGCATCAACAGAGTATCTTGAAAAACCACCGCCTAGTTGATCGAAAACACCTCCATAGGCCATTTTTGTAAGGGTTAAGTTTACAAAATCTTGTAATTCTTTATCATTATTTTGATAGGCTTCCCTGAGTAAAAAATGATAATTATTGGGCATCATGAATTTAGGAGCTCTATTCATACCACCTTGAGTATCATCAAATTGTTTAGACCAGTTTTCAATGGCTTTTTCAATAAAACTTTTTTCAAAAACGGGTTCGTCATTATTTAAGTTAACAACATCCAGTGCCTTTATACCTTGTTCTAATTTATCAGCATACTCATAAAGTTTTTCAGGTTTTTCAATATATAATTTTGAAATTTGCTCTAAAGCGCTCATCCATTGTTCCTTTTTAAAGTAAGTACCTCCCCAAACAGGTCTGCCATCTGGCAAAGCGATCACATTCATTGGCCAACCACCATGTCCAGTCATAAGCTGAACAGCATTCATATAAACTTGATCTACATCGGGCCTTTCCTCTCTGTCAACTTTTATATTTATAAAGTTTTTGTTCATTACTTGAGCCACCAAACTATCTTCAAAACTTTCGTGTTCCATAACATGACACCAGTGGCATGCTGCGTAGCCAACACTAATGAGCATTAATTTGTTTTCAGATTTTGCTTCGGCAAGGGTTTCTTGGTTCCAAGCTTTCCAATTTACTGGGTTATGGGCGTGTTGTAATAAATACGGACTTGTTTCATTTACTAGGTCGTTGGTATATTCGTGTTCCATAGATTTTGGATTCTGCCCTTTACAGCTTATTAAAAAAATAAATAACAGTAGTTGTATGTACTTCATGTTTCAAAGTTAACGAAATTTGAGCATAAAAAGAGGCTGTCTGAAAAGTGATTGGTACCTGTCAAACTGAGCGCAGTCGAAGTTTCAATACTCTGAAAATCAAAGTATTTCGACTACGCTCAATATGACATTTAGGCTTAAATCTAACTTTTCAGACAGCCTCAGGTGTTTTTAAAGGAAAAAAATTTAATCTACTTCAAACGTAATTTTTACGTTAACTCTAAATTCTGTTACTTCATCACCTTTAACAATAGCGTTTTGCTCTTTAATGTAAACAGAACGAATGTTTTTCACACTTTTTGCAGCGTGTTTAACTGCTTTTTTAGTGGCGTCTTCCCAACTTTTGTCGGAATTTGATAATACTTCAATAACTTTTAATACTGCCATAATATTTATTTTTTTAGTTTGCCTTAAAATACAACATTATGGGGTTTTAATTTAACTCAAATGATTAATTTTTTTATCCATTTATGGCCTCGACAGTTTCTACTTTACCGTTTAGCATTTCTTTGAGCATGTTTTCAATACCACTTTTTAAAGTGTAAGTTGACGATGGACAACCACTACAGGCGCCTTGAAGCATCACACTTACATTTTTAGTTTTAGCATCATAAGATATAAATTGAATATTGCCCCCATCGCTTGCTACAGCGGGTTTTACATGCTCTTCCAAAATATTTATTATCTCTTTTGAAGTATCATCTAAAGTGTCATAATGCGTGTCTAATTGGTCAGTAGATTTTTTTAATGTTTCAGCGGCATTTGGTAAAACCACTTCTTTTCCATTTTCAATATAGTTTTTGATAAACTCACGAAGCTCAATAGTAATGTCTTGCCATTCAGCCATATCGTATTTAGTGATAGACACGTAATTTTCTTCAATAAATACACGTTGCACAAACGGAAAATGAAATAACTCAGTGGCTAAAGGCGACAATTTTGCTTCATCAATAGAGGTAAATTCAAAAAGCGCCGTTACAATTTTTTTATTGGCAACAAACTTCATCACCGAAGGGTTGGGCGTGCTTTCAGCATAAACCGTTATAGGCACTTTTTTTACCGTATTAGCAGATTCTTCAATGACAATGCCTCCATCATTTAAATAGGCTTCAATTTGTTCAGCTACTTCATCTTGTACATCATTCCACTCTACAATATCATAACGTTCAACCGCTATAAAATTTCCTGAGATATACACCTTTTTCACAAAGGGTAAATAGAACAATTGTTGCGCTAAAGGAGAGGTTTTAGCCTCGTCGATATTGTTAAACTTAAAGCTTTGATGTTGCGTTATAAACTGGTTTAACCCAAATTTTACAATAGTGTTAGTGTTTGTTTCTTGCACAGAAACCTTGAAAGTGTTCATTTCAGCTAATTTTTTACAAAAATACTAAAAGAAAACTTTAGTTATCCATATATTTGGTATAATTGATTGATAAGATAAAGCTTAGACTTTATCTTTTTTATGTGTAATTTTTTAATAATCAAGGCGTTTATATCGAACCAGACCTACCTTGGTGAAAAAGTTTATGAAACTGAAAAATATTTTTATGGTAATTGCAGCTGTGTTTTTTACAAGCATAGCGACTTCTCAAGAAGGATTGCCCATATATACCGATTATCTTACCGATAATTATTACTTAATCCATCCGTCAATGGCGGGAGCTGCTAATTGCGCTAAAATTAGATTAACAGCGCGTCAACAATGGTTTGGACAAGATGATGCTCCTAAACTTTTAACTGTAAGTGGAAGTAGTAGAATTGGTGATACGCCATCTGCAATAGGCGGTATTATGTTTACCGATAAAAATGGATATCATTCACAATCGGGTGCTTATCTTACTTATGCGCACCATTTAATGTTTTCTAGAAGTGACGTAGATTTAAATATGCTCTCCTTTGGATTAAGTGCAGGATTTATTCAATATAAGCTGGATGAAACAACCTTTTTGTTTGATGGACCAGACCCCATTATAGATGGTATTGTACAAAGCGAAACAAACTTTAATATTGATTTTGGGTTTTCGTATCAATTCTTAGATTTTTATGCGCATGGTACTATAAAAAATGTACTTAAAAATTCTGGCGTTAATAATGATATTGAAATCACTAGCAATTTAAGACGTTATTTATTTTCTTTAGGTGGTGTTTTTGGTAAGTTTGGAAGTTCTTGGAGCTACGAACCTTCAATAATGTTTCAATATAAAGACGGCACCAAAGAATCGTCAATTGATTTAAATGGTAAGGCTTATAAAGAAATGGATTTTGGTAGAATTTGGGGTGGTTTATCTTATAGAACCAGTTTAGATGGTGCTGAATTTTTAACAACTTCAGGGGCAATAAGTAGCCAAAAACTACAACAAATCACACCAATTGTTGGTGTTAACTATAATCAGTATCTGTTTGCCTATAATTATACGTATCAATCTAATTCTTTAGTGTTTACCAACGGTGGTTTTCATCAATTTACTTTAGGTATTAACTTTAATTGCAGACGAAAAGCTTACGATTGTAAGTGTCCTGCGGTTAATTAATAAAATTAAGTTTGTCATTGCGAGGAGGTACGACGTGGCAATCTGTTTAGTTTTACTAATTCACTTTATATTAGTTCAATTTAATAAGATTACTTCGGTCATACTTCCTTCGTAATGACGATAAATTTTATCTTTTCTATTCCCAAGAATACTTTTTCTTTTTTGCCTGTTCTTTAATGGCTTTTGTTAGGGCATTTTCCAACCCATTTTTGTTTTCGGTTTTTTGTTGTGAAATAAAGACTTTACGTTTCGCATTTAAATCTTGTATTTTTTCTTGAATACTATCACGTGCTTTCTTTTTATTTGATATATATATTTTAATGTCTTTAGCAGATTTTCCTTTTAATTCATCTGGTAATGCATCATCTTTTAATTCCCCGATCACAATTTCATTTAATGCTTCTGCATCAACCAAATCCCAACTTTCATTTTTATATAAATGAGAACTTTTGCTCACGGTTCTACTTACAGCATTGGCTTTACTATAACCTTGAGCATTGTTATCTTGTTCAGCTTGTAAGGCTTTTTTTTGTATTCCTTGTGCCCCATAAACAACATACGTTTTATTTAGTTTTCGATTCAAAATAAGAATGGCATCATCATAAGGCGAGGCAATATGAACCGTTTTATTGTTCTGGTTTATGGCCATATAATCGCCGTTAGTTAATTGTGCACCATCTTTCCAATAGCTTGAAATACCTTGGTTATAATCGCCACAAAAAATGGTATTAATAGTTATATCTTTTTCTTTTGCATTGGTAGAAGCATCTTTATAATTAACCTTTCCTTGGGTAAAAGGCTCGTTTCCTGCAATGAAAATGAGTTTTAAATCATCTGGATTTTTACCCCAATTTAATTGATTTAACGAGGTTTGTATCACTTGCCCGCAATACTCTTCACCACCATTTGTGGTTAATAAAAAGAGTTCTTTTGAAATTTCATCTAAATCGTCACTAAAAGCCAAAACTTGCCTGATATAGCCTTCACGTCCATGTAATCTATCATTTCCGTATTCGTATAAAGCAATTTGTAAATTAGGTTTTCCATTGTGGCATTTTGCATAGGATAATTCGTTTACAATATCCCAGAGTTGTGCTTTTGCCTGGTCTATTAATCCATCCATACTATTACTGGTGTCTAATAAAAGTGCGACTTTAATAAATTGTTTTTCGGGATTGTGATTAACTGTTTTTACAACAGCATAATCTGAATTTTGTTTTTTGTTATTCGCATAGCAGGCTGAAAAGCCTATTACTGCAATGCATAAAAGGAATGTTTTAAAATGTGTTTTCATGATATGAGGTATTTTTAATTATAATTTTGCAAATGCCCATTATGGGCTTTTTGATTTGTGTAAATCTAAAACCAACCTTTTTATTAAAAAACCTAGAATGAGTGAATGGCTTAGTTCAATTAGTAAAACAAACTTTTGAATATGTAAACCATTCTTTTTTTACCTAAAATGGGTGCTTTTTATAAAAGGACCATTTTAATATACCAAGTAAAGTGCGTAAGTTTAACATTGAACTCGTCTTGACTTTTTGTTTTTAACCG
>TARA_R110002049_G_scaffold23726_5_pt1 | contig 22362 bp, 18 predicted proteins | sample TARA_R110002049 | Tara Oceans TARA_R110002049 (sample SAMEA4396941) | marine metagenome | biome: Polar Biome; feature: [SRF] surface water layer (ENVO:00010504); material: water (ENVO:00002006), including particulate matter (ENVO:01000060) such as... | depth 5 m
GTCGGTTACGACCGAGAACAGCGCCACGGTAGCGGCGGGCGATGTGATCAGCCAGAACCCGGCCGGAGGCAGCTCGGTTGCACCGGGTAGCAGTGTCGATCTCGTTGTCTCTGCCGGACCAGAGGACGTTGTTGTGCCGAGCGTGGTTGGTCAAACGCAAGCTGCAGCAGAAGCTGCGATTGCGGCTGCAGGTCTGGTTCCAAGCGCAACGACAGCGAATGACGGTACCGTGCCTGCAGGTGATGTCATTAGCCAGGATCCGGCTGGTGGTTCGTCTGTGGCCCCTGGTTCGACGGTGAATATTGTCGTATCCGATGGGCCGGCCGGCTTGCCTCCGGATGCTCCCGAAAACTTGCTGGCCCGCGCAAAGGGCTCGCAGGTCAATGTTACGTGGCAAGGTTCGGATACCGCGACCAACTTCCGTGTGTTCCGACGGCTGGATACAGATGCCGATTTCGCAGAGGCTGGCCAAGTCGTGTCGCGCGTGTTCGTTGACGATCTACCCGCCGGCACTTCGTCGGCAGACTACTATGTAGTGGCAGAAAATGCTTTTGGGCAGAGTGCCCCGTCCGGCGTTGTGACGGTCGCCCCTGCGACACGAAGGTAGAAGAGTGCAATAGTGATACAGGCTGCGATCTGGACGGGCCACCAGGCCCGTCCAGATCCGACGTCTGCTGGCAACCAGCTACCGAATCCGCTTAAGAAGAACACGGTTATTATCCTGCTATAAGCTTCGCTACCTGGCATTTCAGGGCTGGCTCCTCGCTCCCTGTTAAATTCTTCCATACTGCATTGCCGTTTCGCTTCTTGGCTGAAAAAGTCGGCATGGCTCACAAGCTATGCAATTTAAAGCGCGACGGCTATTAATCGAAAGGGCGTATGTTTGGCGGCTTCACAATTTGCCGGTAGACTCCGGCGAGGTCATTAAACTCTTTGAGCCCGAGTTGCAGCGCGTCACCGGGATGAGTTTGTGAAACTTAAAAAGGCTGTATCAGGATAGCTCGGCTTTATCGCTATTACGCGCATAGTGTGGTCGCATGAACTGAAAGGGTGGCGAAAAATATGACCGAGACCAGCAATGGTTTTCTGGCAAGACTGCTGAAGAAAACCACTACCATCGAGGACAACGAGATTAAGGCGGCCAGCCTTTCTTTCGCATTCGTATTCATTCTGATGGCGGCTTACTATATTTTGCGACCAGTGCGCGACGGAATGGCGGGTGACTGGTCTAGTGCCGAAGTAAGCACGCTCTGGACAATAAACTTCTTTTTGAGTACAGGCCTTGTTGCTGTGTGGGGACTTGTTGTTTCCCGGTTCGAGTTCAAAAGGCTGGTTCCGGGCGTCTACGCGTTTTTTGCGGCAAGTTTTGTCATCTTCTATGTTGCGGTCCAGTCCGCGCAAGATAGTGTTCTGATCAACAAGACCTTTTACGTCTGGGTCAGCGTATTCGCATTGTTCCACATATCGGTGTTCTGGAGTTTCATGGCCGATACGTTCAACAAGGATCAGGCTGGCCGGCTCTTCGCAGTAATAGCTTCGGGCGCCAGTCTCGGTGCTATTGTCGGGCCGTTGTTATCGGGAACCCTTTCGAAGATTCTCGGTACTGAAACGCTCATGCTGATTGCGGCTGTCATGTTGATGCTGCCGATTCCACTTATCCTTCTGCTCGGAAAACTGAAGGTGACAGAGCTGGGTAATGCGGAATTAGCCGTGAATTCCGCAACAACGAAGATTGGCGGAAATCCATTTGGCGGCTTTAGAGAGTTTTTCTCGAACCCCTACCTGTTAGGTATCGGTGTATTCATCATCCTGTATACGAGCATTGGCTCGTTTGTGTACCTGCAGCAGAATACGCTGCTTGGACCACTGGATCTCGACACGCGTGTAATGATCCTCGGTTACCGCGACGCGGCCCTTAATACCCTGACCTACCTCATGGCATTTTTTGTTACTGGACGACTCGTCTCAAAGATGGGCATGCGAGTAACGCTGCCGCTGATCCCGGTTTTGGTGATTGCTGGCATGTTGATACTCGCATTTTCTCCAATTCTCCTTGTAGCAGTTGGTTTGCATATTGCATCCAAGGCGGGCAACTACGCGATTACACGTCCGGCACGCGAAATGCTGTTCACCCAGGTGAGTCGGGAAAGCCGATTCAAGACCAAGCCGGTTATCGACATCGTCGCTTATCGAGGCGGCGACGTTATCAACGGCTGGTTCTTCACGGGCCTGACGCAAGGGCTCGGGCTTAGCCTGGGAGCCGTTGCTGCTGTAGGCGCTGTGATTGCCGCGGTCTGGGCATTTATCGGGTATCTGCTGGGCCGTAAATTCGAGCGAATCAGCGAAGCAGACCCGCAAGACAGATCTGTTGATACCGCCTGACGACGCCAGTTGCACGAAACGCTCGGGCGGCATGGCCACATCCGGCGTAGGCCCGCATATATTGTTCTGTGAATAACTAACCGCGCAGACGATATAAGCTCAGGTGGCAAGATTCTGAAATTGCTGCGGTATACTTCCCTGCTTTTAACAGGGCAGGCAACGTTCTCAAACCCGGTAAACTCCCAAGATTGCCAAAATAGAGAACGGTTTGCATGGAAACCGCGTTTCGACCTTAATCGCACAAGAGATTATCGACTAAATTGACTATGAATCTAACTCATCTGCAACGCCTCGAGGCGGAGAGCATTCAGATCATGCGGGAAGTCGTCGCAGAGACCGACAACCCGGTAATGCTGTATTCGGTCGGCAAGGATTCCGCCGCCATGTTGCACGTGGCAAAAAAGGCGTTCTACCCGTCGCCACCGCCGTTCCCGCTGCTGCATGTTGATACCACCTGGAAGTTTCAGGAGATGTACGCTTTGCGCGACAAGGCGGCCAAAGAAGCAGGGATGGAGTTACTCGTTTACCAAAACCCCGAGGCTATTGAGAGAGGTATCAACCCTTTCGATCACGGTAGTGTACATACAGACCTCTGGAAGACGGACGGGCTAAAACAAGCGCTCGATAAGTACGGTTTTGATGCGGCTCTCGGTGGCGCGAGACGCGACGAGGAAAAGAGTCGTGCAAAGGAGCGAGTATTTTCTTTTCGGACCGAGAAACATCAGTGGGACCCGAAGAACCAGCGCCCCGAACTTTGGAAACTGTACAACACGCGAAAAGCCAAAGGCGAAAGTATCCGGGTCTTTCCGCTATCCAACTGGACAGAGCTCGATATCTGGCAATACATCAGCCTGGAGAATATCGAGATCGTATCGCTGTATTTTTCAGAGCAGCGCCCAACCGTCGAGCGCGATGGCATGCTGATAATGGTCGACGATGAGCGTTTTCGACTAAAGGAAGGTGAGACGCCGGTGGAACGTTCCATTCGGTTTCGCACGCTTGGTTGCTATCCATTAACAGGTGCAGTTGAAAGCGAGGCTACAACCCTTGAGGGGGTAATTCAGGAAATGCTCCTGACGACAACCTCAGAGCGTGACGGTCGCGCTATAGACAAGGACAGCGCTGCGTCTATGGAAAAGAAAAAACAGGAAGGCTATTTCTGATGTCGGCTAAAGACTCGGCTTATAAAACAGACGCATTAATCGGGGAAGATATTAATGCGTATCTCGATATGCACCAGCACAAGTCCATGTTGCGGTTCATTACCTGCGGTTCGGTGGATGACGGCAAGTCGACTTTAATCGGACGGCTGCTGTATGACTCAAAGATGATATTTGAGGACCAACTATCCGCTCTGGAAGCCGAGAGTAAGAAGTATGGAACCCAGGGGCAGAATATAGATTTTGCGTTGTTGGTAGACGGCCTGGCGGCGGAGAGAGAGCAGGGCATCACTATTGATGTCGCGTATCGCTTCTTCGCAACCGAGAAACGCAAGTTTATTGTTGCGGACACACCAGGGCACGAACAGTACACGCGCAATATGGTGACCGGCGCCTCCACAGCTGATCTTGCCGTCATTCTGATCGACGCACGGCAGGGCATTTTGACGCAAACTCGCCGCCACAGTTATTTGGTGCAGCTAGTAGGAATCGAACATGTAGTCCTGGCCGTCAATAAGATGGACCTGATTGATTACGATCAAGGCAGGTACGAGCAAATTATCGCCGACTACACTGAGTTTGCCTCGAGTATCGGAATCTCGTCGTTCGTCGATATCCCTATTTCGGGACTGGTGGGCGACAATATTACGGAGCGTTCGGCCAACACGCCCTGGTATAAAGGCCCATTGTTGCTTGAGTACCTCGAAAATGTAGAGGTGCAACTTGACAAGGATCAGGAAGCTTCGTTTCGAATGGCGGTGCAGTGGGTCAATCGCCCAAACCTCGACTTCCGTGGCTTCAGTGGACAGATTTCAAGCGGAACTGTGAAACCAGGTGACCCTGTCAGGGTTGTCCCGTCGGGGAAGACCTCCAGGGTTGCACGCATCGTAACGATGGATGGCGATCTTGAAGAGGCGGTTGCTGGTCAATCCGTGACTTTGACATTTGCAGACGAGATCGACTGCTCGCGTGGTGACGTGATTTCTGCTTCGGACGATCCACCACCGATTGCCGATCAGTTCGAAGCAACAATCGTCTGGATGGCCGATGACGAAATGCTGCCGGGCCGCAGCTATTGGCTGAAGATCGGTACACAGGTGGTGTCGGCGCACGTTCAGGAGCCGAAGTACGAGATCAATATCAACTCGCTGGAACACATGGCCACCAAGACGCTGCGACTCAACAGTATCGGTGTCGCCGAGGTGGCGACCGACAAGCGTATCGTCTTCGAGCCCTACACGGTCAATCGTGAGATGGGCGGCTTCATATTAATTGACAAGGTCTCAAATTCGACGGTTGCCGCCGGAATGTTGCATTTCGATCTGCGCCGCTCGCAAAACATACATTGGCAACCTGTCGCCATAAATCGAAACGCACATGCGAACCTGAAGAATCAGAAGCCGCTCGTGCTCTGGTTTACTGGATTGTCCGGATCTGGCAAGTCGACCATCGCCAATGAGGTGGAGAAGCGGCTGCATATTATGAATCGTCACACGTATCTTCTGGACGGTGACAACGTGCGCCACGGTCTCAACCGGGACCTGGGCTTCACTGATGCGGACCGTGTAGAAAATATTCGGCGAATTGGCGAAGTTGCGAAGTTGATGACGAACGCGGGCTTGATTGTGCTCACAGCATTCATATCGCCGTTCCGTGCCGAGCGAGAAATGGTTCGCGAAATGCTTCCTGCAGGCGAGTTCGTTGAGGTATTTGTAAATACGCCGTTAAGCGTGGCGGAAGAGCGCGATGTGAAGGGGCTGTACAAGAAGGCCAGGGCGGGCGAACTGAAAAACTTCACGGGTATCGACAGCCCGTATGAGGCGCCAGCTAATCCGGAAATTACGTTGAATACAACCGATATGACTCCGCAAGAGGCTGCACAACGCGTCATTGACTGGATTTTTCCGCTCGACTCGTAACGGCCATTTCAGCCAGGTTGTACCGAGAGGCTACGCAAAAAAGCCCCGGCATGTACCGGGGCTTTCAAGCGAACCAGAACATCATCGTGGATGATGCTCTGTTCTAGAAGCGGTAGCTGGCACCAAAAGTGATGCGCCGGTCTGTAAGACCTTCGAAGCACAACAATGCGCCTTCATTCACGCAGCTTTGTTCTACACGTTCCTCGGTGAGGTTAACGGCTTCAATTCCAACGTCCAGGTTGTCGTTAACAGCATAATTTACGCTGGCGTTAAGCTGTCCTCTATCCTCTTGCACGACAGGGAACCCCCAAGGGTAGCTTGACGTGCTGCCGAAATCTTCGGAACGGTATGCTTCACGCCATGTATAACGCATCCGTGCGGAGATGGCGTATTTCTCGTAGTACAGTGTCAGGTTGTAGGAGTTTTCCGACAGGTCGAGCAACTGCGCCCGGAGATCAACATTCGTGGCACCGTTCGATGCAAATACAGTAGATGCACGACTTGTAGCGCTCAGGAATGAGTCACCACCAGAGAATTCCTGCTTGGTGTAGTTGGCTAGCAGGCCGAACCCGGATGCCCAGCCAAGTCTGTCTTCGAAACCGGAGAGGTCGTACTGAAACGCAATCTCAATACCTTTCTGCGTGGTCTCTCCCGCGCCATTGATTGTCTGCGATGAAGGAACACAGACTCCGACACCAGGATCAGGGCCGAAAACGTTGATATCCGCAATCGGGTTGAAAATACCGCCAGCCTCACAAGGGTCGGTAATATCACGGTAGCCAGTGATCGGGTCTTCAAACGGGCTTTCATCGTTCCTCACGTGCAGGCCGGTACGAGTCTTATGGAAATAGCCAATGCTCACTACACTTGCAGGTGAGAAGTACCATTCCGCCGAGAGATCGAAAGACGTAACTTCTTCGGGCTTCAAGCCGGGGTTACCCAGATCGACAGCAGGGTTGGGGCTCGTGCTGAATGTGAATGCACTCGACAGATCGTCAAAGTCCGGGCGTCTGATATCTTTTGACCAACCAGCACGAATAACGACATCCTCGTGTACGTCTGCAACCAGGTTGAACCGTGGCAATACGAAGTCATAGCTGCTCGTAGAAGTCGTTGGTGTTACGACACCGTCGAGTTCGGAGTTAGCGACCGACTTGATGTCGGTTTGCAGGTAGCGAAGTCCGACATTACCGCGGAAAATGCCGGCTTCAAAATTCGCCTGCAAGTACAGGGCGTCGGTCTTTTCCTTAATATCAAAGAACGCACTGGTACTCGATGTCGGTGAACTGATCGGACCACGAGTAGAACCCGTGATTGCGTTGTTCGCAATTATCGCCGCATTAATTGTAGCCAGCACGGCATTCGAATCAGAAGCCACCATGTCCGGGTTAACGATCAGGAAGTCAGGAACATACAATGCTCGACCATCGGCATCGTTGAAGTTGTCGGGTCCGGCAACAAGTATGTTTGCAAACAGATCGCCGGTTGGGCTGTCGGCAAACTCTCGCAGGCCGACGTTCGCCCGAACCTGGTCCCTGAGGCTTGTCGTCTCGTTGTAACGATAGCCGAAATCAAGTGACGTAATGGCTGACCAGTCCAGGTCGTATGTGAAATCAACTCGAAACGCATTTTCCTCGTTTTCGGCTCGGTCTTGCGTCTGGTTTACATCACGCAGAACAACATTTGCCGGGTCAAGCAATTGCGCTGTTGAAGGTCCGTTAAATGCATCCGATTGTTCGATGCCCCAGGTTAGCGAGCCGCCTGTCAGGTCGTAGACGAATGGTGTTCCGTTCTCATTCGAGTCGTACAGGTCCTCATTGCCATTCAACTCGTTCTGTTGATGGTTGGCCAACAGTGCCGCTGCGTCGAGCGGGGAGTTCGGATTGATAAAGTTAAGAGTGGTGTTGAAGCTGGGAGTTTGGGAGTCTGAACTTGAAGTAGATAGTTCTATGCGTGCACCGAAGCGGTCGTTGATCTGCCAGTTGGTCCCCAGGCTGAATATCTTGCTGTCCGTCAAGCGCGAGTTTGTGTCGCCTGAGAAACGCAGGTTGCCATCGCTACCGTCGGCATCCAGCGGAATTACGCCGCGTACTGCCGCCTCGATACTGCCGAGGTTCTGGGTTCCACTCGAGCCATCCAGAGAGCCAAAGTTCACTGTTTCAAAAGCATCAGGTGCTGCAACATCACGAAGGCCTGAGATGCCGGATGCCTGGATTCTTGAGCTTTCCTGTCGGCGCTCCTGATCGTTGAGGACGGCATCGAAATAGAACTTCAGATTGTCACTCGGTGCCCACTCAAAGGTACCGGCAAAGTTCTTGGTTTCAGTCTCGTAGTTGTCGTAGTCCTGAATCAGAAATTGAATGGGCAGGAAATCAAATGACTGGGCACTGGCTACGCCGCTATCTGACCCGACAAAGTTATCGCGATCGACACGAGGGCGGAAGGCCGTAGCATCCTGCTCGGCATAGCTTGCGCTGATAACTACACCTATCTCACCGTTGCTGGTTGACCAATTGTCGCCCCAGGTGCCGGATAGGCGAGGTGTAACACCGTCGGTCGACAGGCTGCTGTCTTCGCCCTGCAGGCGCACAGCTATCAGGGGCTCTGTCAGTTCCAGTGGGCGGATCGTTTTCAGGTTGATCGTGCCACCGACAGACCCTTCAATGGTCTTCGCGTCAGGTGCCTTGGTGACTTCAACGCCAGCGATAATGGCTGCGGACACATCTTCAAAATTGATGCCGCTACGCCCGGCGCCAGAGCCTACCGTAGATACACCATTGATCTCGGTACGGTTTGCGTTAGTGCCACGAATCTGAACGCCGGTGCCGACGCCGGCCTCACGTGTAATCTGGATGCCCGTAATATTCTCGAGAACCTCAGCAAGGTTCTGATCGGGCAATTTGCCGATATCCTCGGCGATAATCACTTCGACCAGCTTGTCCGAACTTCGTTTCTGGTCGATAGCATTCCGAAGAGACCCCCGGATGCCCTTTACGACAACCTCTTCGATAGGTTGATCGTCTTGCGCGACGGCTGCGGGCACTAAAGGCAGCGCCGTCGCCGACATTGCGAGCATAGCGATCGCATGTTGAATGTTCATTGCAATTCCCCCCCTAAGAGAACTTTCTGAAAGGCGTGCCCGAGCAGGCCGCTTACGAAGTTATATACCAATTATCAAGAAGCTGTCAATTAGAAGGGATGTCCAATTAAATCGAAAAGTTATTACCAATTAGTTATTACCAATTTTCACGTCTTGCTGAAATCGCCGCTGGATCGGGCTATCCGCAGCGAAGCGCTGCGGCCTGGGCCCCTTGCCTGCACGTTCCACGCTACAATCGCCAGATGACGCCAGTCTCCGCACGATTCGAAGTCCACCAACGCATAGAAAGGCCCGACGAACTCCCGGTCGACTTGTTGCATCAAATCACGAAGCTTTCAAAACAAAGAATCAAGCTTGCGATGCAAAAAGGTGCCGTTTGGCTTACCCGTGGCACCAATACGCAACGACTGCGCCGGGCAAAGCGAAAACTAAGAGTCGGCGACGAAATTCACCTTTACTACGACACCGCTGTACTCGAAGAGCAGGCGCCAGAACCCGAATTAGTTGCTGACAAGGGCGATTACTCGGTCTGGAATAAGCCTTTCGGTTTGCGATCGCAGGGCTCGAAGTGGGGCGATCATTGCACCGTTGTGCGGTGGGCCGAACAACATTTAAAGCCCGAACGTTCTGCCTTTACCGTGCACCGGCTCGATCGTGCAGCGAACGGACTTATCATAGTGGCGCACAGCAAAACGATGGCCGCGGAGCTGTCTGCGCTGTTTCGCAATCGCGAAGTTGTGAAAAGCTATCGGGCGTTGATCAACGGAGACTTTTCGACTCAGCCAAGTCCACTGCGAGTAGAGCAGCCGATTGATGGCAAGGACGCAATCAGCGAATTCTCATTCCGGGAGTCAGTTGGCAATGGGACGAGGTCTTTGCTTGATGTAAGCATTGAAACGGGCAGGAAGCATCAAATTCGGCGTCATCTGGCAGGCCTGGGCTATGCGGTTGTCGGGGACAGGTTGTATGGCACTGGTGCAGCCGACGATGTTGACCTGCAACTAACTGCATGCAGGCTCGCATTTGATTGTCCGCTTGGCGGCAGCCCGGTTGAATATAGTCTGCCGGCTGACAAGCTCTGACCTCTTGTTCCGTGAGGGGCACCGTCGGTGCACTTTCGAAACTCCTGGTTGTCTGTAGAATTGCGTGCCTGAATTGCATCGGCTCCTGGCGCTTGCTGCAATCAGTCAAGCACTGAAAGCGGGCATTGTGCGACGCCGTCAAGAGTGAATGTAAGATATTAAGAAGGGAATATAAGTGTCGGATAGTAAAGAGAAAATAGGCGTCTTATTTGTCTGCATGGGCAACATATGTCGCTCCCCGACGGCGGAGGGCGTATTCAGGCATGTGGTAAATGAGGCAGGGCTGGGTGACCGGTTCCATATTGATTCGGCTGGCACGCATGCCTACCACGTGGGCGAGCCGCCGGATCGGCGCGCGCAAGCTGCGGCTGAACAGCGTGGTTATTCGCTGGCTGACATTCGCGCGCGTCGTGTTGCGGCTGACGATTTCACAAGATTTGATTATGTCATTGCCATGGACCGGGACAACGAACGCTTGCTCATCGAGCAAGCCGAGGAAGCGCATCGGGAACGTATTACTCTTTTCCTGCCATTTGCAGAAGCGTCCGTCGACGAAGTACCCGATCCCTATTACGGCGCTGCCGCCGGGTTTGAGCGTGTACTTGACCTGGTTGAGGAAGCCTCAAATGCGATGCTTGAGATGCTGCGCTCACGCCACGGTATTTAACGACCTTAACTGAAGCGCAACGAAAAAGGCCGGGCAATAAATGCCCGGCCTTCTGTATTTCTGCTGTTGCGATTTAAGTACTACGTATTGCCCGAATCCGCTGGCGGCTTAGGCGCCGGCTTGTCAGCAGCATTTGCAGCCGGCTCCCACGGCAGCAGCCGTGCCCGTGGTTTGGCATCTGCTACAGGCTTGGATTCGGCCTTCGGTTCAGGCTTCGGTTCAGGCTTGGATTCGGCCTTCGGTTCAGGCTTCGGTTCAGCTTTCGGTGCAGGAGCAGGGCGTTGACTGGCTTCCGTCTTCGGCTTCGGTTCTGCAGCGGGCTTTGGCTCCGAGGCAGGCTTGGGTTCGGGTTTTGGCGCTGCTTCAGCAGCCCGCCCAGCATCGGCTGGTTGCTGCTGGCCGTTGCTCTTGTCAGATGACGATGAGTTACTGGACGAATTGTCCTGTTTGGGTTCATCTGCAGCCGATTTGCGCGGCCTGGACGCTCTGCGTTTACGCTGTGCCGGTGGCTGGTCAGACGCTGGCTTTTCTGCGCTTGATGTAACCGGTTTTGCCGCCGCGCCATCGGCCTTGGCTTCGTTACCGTTTGTTGCCTGCTCCTGACCGTCCTGCGGGCGGTCAGCACTGCTGCGCCGACGCCGACGACCACCGCGACTGCGACGGTTACGTGATGGCCGCTTCTGCTCATCACCGCCTGATTCGCTATTGCTTGCATCGTCAGTGCGCGGATTGTTTGTCTTCTGCGGTTCGGCCTTATTCTGCTCGGTGGACCGCTTGCGAGTCTTTTTGCCGCCGGTCTTCTTTTTCGATGACTTTTTCTTGCCGCGTTGACTCTTACCTTCCTGTGCGTCGCCACGACCACGACCCCGATCTTGCGAGCCTCGACCGCGCCGTGCACCGGACTTGGCGCTGCGCTTCTTGCTGCTTGATTTCTTTTTCTTCTTCTTGTCGTCGTCATCGCCGCCGCTGAAGAAAGCGCTTAGCCAGGCCCAGAATCCACCGGATTTTTCTACCGGGCGAACAGGCGCGGGCGTACTTGGGTTAATGACGCCGACGGCTGCTTGCTCAGCAACTTTGCGCTCTTCCATTGAGGGCGGTACGTCAGCGACAGGCTCGGATTCGGCGAGCTTGTAACTTGCACCGGCATTTTCCGGAAGTTCTGTCTGGTCGTCTCGTACACGCCGAATATCATAGTGCGGTGTTTCAAGCGCAGCGTTGGCAACCAGTACAACGTGTGTGTCGTTACTTGTTTCGAGGCCCTGGACCCAATCGCGTTTTTCATTAAGCAAATAGGTAGCTACTTCAACCGGCAATTGCGCGATTACTTTAGAGGTGCGTTCCTTGCGTGCCTCTTCACCAATAATGCGCAGGATAGCCAGTGCCAGCGATTCAACTGAACGGATGGTGCCGAAACCGGTGCAGCGCGGGCAGGTATGGTAGGCCGATTCACCAATTGAAGGCCGTAACCTTTGGCGCGACATCTCGAGCAGACCGAAGCGTGTGATCTTGCCTATTTGAACGCGTGCGCGATCCTGCCGTACTGATTCACGCAGGCGATTTTCGACTTCGCGCTGATTCTTTGACGGGCCCATATCGATGAAGTCGATAACGACCAGACCGCCCAGATCGCGAATACGCAGTTGCCGGGCAACTTCCTCTGCCGCTTCGAGGTTGGTGTTCAGCGCGGTGGCTTCGATGTCGCCGCCCTTGGTAGCACGTGCCGAGTTCACGTCGATGGCAACCAGTGCCTCGGTATGATCGATCACGATACTGCCGCCGGATGGCAGGTTAACCTGGTGGGCAAACGCAGATTCAATCTGCGTTTCAATCTGGAAACGCGTAAACAGCGGCACCGGGTCGGTGTAGTACTTCAGTTTGCGCGCATTGTGCGGCATAACCTGTTCGACGAACTCGAGCGCTTCCTTGAACGTCGCTTCATCGTCGATCAGGATTTCGCCAATTTCGTTCGTCAGGTAATCACGCAGTGCGCGAATGACCGAATTGCTTTCCCGGTAAATAAGAAACGGGGAAGAGCGACGCAGCACTGAATCCAGAATGGCCTGCCAGACATTCAGCAGGTTTTCGAGATCCCAGGCAAGTTCTTCCGCCGTGCGTTCTATGCCTGCCGTACGCAGGATAACGCTCATGTTATCGGGTATTTTGACTTCGTTGAGCGACTGGCGGGCCAGGTCGCGATCTTCGCCAAGGATACGGCGGGAAACGCCACCCGAGCGGGACTTGTTGGGTTTGAGGACGATAAAGCGGCCGGCGAGACTGACGTAAGTTGTCAGTGCGGCGCCCTTGTTACCGCGTTCTTCCTTGTCGATCTGGACAACAATGTCCTGGCCTTCTTTCAGGACGTCTTTGATATTGGGTTTGCCGGATTCAACCGGCTTGACGAAATATTCGGGAGAAATTTCCTTTAGAGGCAGGAACCCGTGGCGTTCGGCGCCATAGTCGATAAACGCGGCTTCGAGGCTGGGCTCAATGCGCGTGATCTTTCCTTTGTAGATATTGGCCTTTTTTCGTTCGCTAGCGGGTCCTTCAATATTGAGATCGTAAAGGCGCTGGCCGTCGACCATCGCCATGCGCAACTCTTCTGCCTGAGTTGCATTGATTAACATTCTTTTCATGTTGCCCTACTTCCAGATTGATTGAGGGCAGTGATACAGGGGGATTGACGGGGGCTGGGGCAAAAGAGCAGGACGTCGCCCACACGGGTGTGTGGCGAGCAAGAAAACTGACGCAATTATTTGCTTGTATGCTCGGCACGCGAATCAGGAGATTCACGAACCGGATGAGAATCAGCATGCTTTCCCTAACGGTTTTACCGCATTGGCGCCCCACGGAAACCGTGTTCGCTGCCAATAAAATCGGGTCGCGCGGAGTGCGGGACCTATAAAATAGTCTTTTTAAGGAGTCAGACAGCGAGGCCGGAATGGCTGCCGTATGATTCAATAAACTTGAAACCTAAATCTTGAAACCTTAGTTTGCGAGTCCGCCGATATCGACCGCCAATGCTGGCAATTCCTCACGCGGGGCTTCACAAGGCGGTAATATACCACAAGCCTCCCCCTCATCAAGTTATTGATCATGCAAGAAAAGTCAGCTACTGAACCTGCCACCGAGCGGACCCGTGTCCGCAAGGTCCGGATCGATTCTGAGCTCGCGGGCCAACGAATCGACAATTTCCTGCGCCGGGAGCTCCCTGGCGTGCCCACGGGCAGGCTGTATCGGCTGCTGCGCCGCGGCGAGGTGCGCGTGAATGGCGGGCGTGTGCGGGCCGAATACAAGCTCGCAGAGGGCGATGAGGTGAGAATTCCGCCTGCCAGGGTCAATTTGGCCGGGGCGCCACCACCGGCTGCGGCCTCGGCGGCGATTCTCGAGCGGGTGATATTCGAGGACAAGCGTTTGCTCGTGGTGGATAAGCCCACCGGCGTCGCCGTGCATGGCGGCAGCGGCATCAGTTTCGGTGTGATCGAGTTGCTGCGCAATGCGCGCCCGGATCTCAAGGACCTGTCCCTGGTGCATCGACTGGACCGTGAAACCTCCGGCTGCCTGGTGCTCGCCAAGCGGCGCAGCGCCCTGCGCGAATTGCATGAGAAATTCCGTGCCGGGGTCGTGGAGAAGAACTACCTGGCACTGGCGATTGGTGACTGGCAAATTGGCGAGCAACTTGTTGATGCGCCGTTACTGGTGACTAATCGAAAGGGCGGTGAGCGACACGTCGTCGTTAGCGAAGAGGGCAAGCCGGCGCAAACGCGCATTCAGCTATCCCGGCGTTACGGTGACTACAGCCTGCTGCAGTGCGCGCCGTTGACTGGCCGTACCCACCAGATCCGCGTGCACGCGCTGTCGGCCGGGTTCCCGCTGGCCGGTGATGAGCGTTACGGCGATGAGGCGGAAAATCGCAAGCTCAAGAAATTAGGTTTGCCGCGGCTGTTCCTGCATGCGCAGTCAATTGCTTTTCCCGACGACAGTGGCAATGACCGGCATTTCACAACGCCGCTTGCAGAAGACCTGGAGGCCTTTCTTGCTAACGCGCTACCGCATACGCCGAAGAAGAAGCAGCGACCTTATTACGGCAATAGATAGCCTAGCTGCAACAGGCGGTCGGCCACCCAGATCATTGGCAGGCCGATCAGTGCCGTTGGATCGTCCGCGCTGACCGATTCGAACAGGATGAAGCCCGCGCCTTCCAGCTTGAAACTACCTGCACAATCATACGGCTCATCGAGTCGTGAGTAGGCCTCGGCCAGGCGCCGGTCAAACTGGCGAAAACGAACCGAGGTAACGTCGGTGTGTTCATAGCGCGCCCGTGATACGGGGTCGAGCAGGCATACCGCGGTCAGAAAGCGCACTGTCTTCCCAGACGCGGCCATCAGTTGTTCGACGGCTTTCGCGTGCGTGCCGGGCTTGCCCAATACGCGGTCTTCAAGCACCGCGAGTTGATCGGCGCCGATAATAAGTGCGCGCGGTGCCGTAGCGGCGACGGCTTCAGCCTTCTTGCGCGCCAGATGGGTGGCCAGTTCGGCGGGCTCGAGTTTGTCCGGATTGCTCTCGTCGACGTCGGGCGAGATCGTTTCGTACTCATCAAGAAAACGGTCCAGCAAGCCGCGCCGGTAGGGCGACGAGGAGGCCAGGATGATCGGACTTGCCGAGGGATTTTGCATAAAAGAATCAGCAGCTTGCGCGGAACACCGGGGAAGTTTACCGAGTTTGGCGCTGGACGCCGAAGTTTTTTTGGGCGAACAGGCCGGCATACTTTGACAGTGGCTTCGTGGGTACTTATCATGCGCGCGCCATGACCGATGTGTCGCTCGACAGGCAGTCTCTGCAGGAGCTTGCCGGAAAAAGGCAAGTCATTGAAATTGCTAATAATTTAGCGAGTTTCGAGCGACTTGCCGGGACTGTAGAGAAGGATCTCGTCGCGGCGGGTGGGCGCGACGTGCCCGCCAACTGGCGTGCGCGGACGGTGCAGGGTGAACTCGCATTTGCGCCTATGCCCGGAATCGACGGCACGTGGAAGTTGCACGCAGCGCTCGAAATTAGCGTGCCGGCGGTATGCCAGCGGTGCCTGAACGTGTTTGAATGGCCGCTGCTTACGGATGTGAATATCCTGCTTTCGGTTGCAGGCGAGACGCTCGATGAGCAGCAGGTGCCAGCAGGGTATGAGTTGTGGGAAGTGCCAGGCGATACGGTTAACCTGATCGATGTTGCTGATGAAGCACTGGTGATGGCACTACCGCTGGCAACAACACATGCTGACGCGGTTGATTGCATAGAACTGGCGCCGGCAGAAGAAGAGCGTGACGACACGAATACACCGTTTGCGTCTTTGCGGACGTTGATGGACGAAGAATCGAAGAATTAATATTGATCGCGTAGGACGGCGAGGCCACCTGCGATCATGACTGGAGAAAGTTATGGCTGTACAAAAAAGTCGCAGGACCCCTTCAACGCGTGGCATGCGCCGTTCGCATGACAAGCTGAAGAACCCGGCTCTGTCGGTTGATCCGACAACGGGCGAAACACATTTGCGCCACCGCGTATCGCCGGACGGTTTCTACCGTGGCGAGCAGGTTATCGCGCAGCCTGAAATCGCAGACGACGACGAATAGTTGACGAACCTGTGTTCTGGCATGTGATGCCGGAGCAGCGCGGGAACGCCCCTTGAATCCCGAGCTTCCTTGAATGGGAACCTTGTCAACGATCTCTCTTGATGCAATGAGCGGCGACCTCGGTGCCGAGGTAGTCGTTCGTGCTGCATTTGCGTGCCTGCAAAAATACAATCACGTCAAGCTGGTACTCGTAGGCGATGAAGCGGAACTGCAGGATCTCGTTACGCGCATCATCGGCGACGAGCCGCGGCTGCGCATAGTGCATGCCTCCGAAGTGGTCGAGATGACGGACTCGGCTGCCGATTCAATTCGCAAGAAAAAAGACTCATCGATGCGCGTCGCGATCGACCTCGTCAAGAACGGTGAGGCTGATGCCTGCGTCAGTGCAGGTAATACCGGTGCCCTGATGGCAACCGCAAAATTCGTCCTGAAGATGCTGCCCGGTATCGACCGACCCGCCATTATCGCCGAGCTGCCATCCATTGATGGCTCGATTCATATGCTCGACCTTGGCGCGAATGCCCAGTGCACCCCCGAACAGCTGTTCCAGTTTGCGCTTATGGGGTCAATCGTCACGGCCGAGTTGCGCGGCATCGAAAGGCCACGCGTTGCCCTGCTGAATATCGGTGCCGAAGACACGAAAGGTCATGACACTGTGCGCGAGGCGGCGGCGCTGCTGAATGCCAGTACTCTGAACTACGTTGGATTCATCGAAGGCAACGACCTGTTCAATGGCAAGACTGACGTGGTTGTGACCGATGGTTTTTCGGGCAACGTTGCATTGAAGGCTATGGAAGGCATGGTCGGCATGATCAAGCACCTGATGAAGCGTGCCTTTACCCGCAACCTGTTGTCGAAGCTACAGGCACTGATTGCACGCCCGGTGCTCAAGCGCATCGCCGGCGAGACAGATTCCCGCAATTATAATGGTGCGACTCTGGTCGGACTAAATGGTATTGTTATCAAGAGTCACGGCAGCGCAGATTCATACGCATTTCAGCACGCGATCGAAACGGCCGTTGTCGAGGTCCGTAACCAGGTGCCGCAGCAGATCGGGAGATTGCTGCAACAGGAAGCCGCATGACATATTCACGAATCTCCGGAACAGGTCGATATCTTCCCGAACAGGTTCTGACGAACTTCGATCTCGAAAAAATGGTCGATACAACTGATGAGTGGATCCGGACGCGAACCGGTGTTGAACGTCGTCACTGTGTCGCGCCTGACCAGACCACTTCCGACATGTGTGTCGAAGCGGCGAAGCTGGCAATGGAAAGTGCCGGTATTGGCCCGCAGGATATCGACATGGTTATTGTCGGCACCACCTCGCCCGATTTGATTTTTCCGAACGTCGCGACGCTTGTGCAACATCGTCTCGGCATTCCGGCCTGCATTGCTTTTTCACTGGAAGCGGCATGCACGGGGTTTATCTACGCGCTGACCACGGCCGACAAATTCATCAAGGCCGGCGAAGTAAAGCGTGCGCTTGTCATCGGCGCTGAATGCATTACGAAGCTGATTGACTGGAAAGATCGCAATACCTGTGTGTTGTTTGGCGACGGTGCCGGCGCGGTGATTGTTGAGGCGTCGGACGAGCCGGGCATCATTGCCGGCCATCTCGGCGCTGACGGCCAGTACAAGGACTTGCTGTACTACCCGTATGGCGCGTCCAAGGGGCTTGCGAAAGCGGGCACGGATGAAGCAGCGATCATGATGTCCGGCAAAGACGTCTTCAAGGTTGCGGTGAGCACCCTGGGTAATATCGCGAGCGAAACGCTTGCGGCTGCCGGGGTCGCGCAGGAAGAGCTTGACTGGCTGGTGCCGCACCAGGCGAATATCCGGATCATTCAGGCCACGGCGAAACGGCTTAATCTGCCAATGGAGAAAGTGGTGCTGACCGTTCAGGATCACGGCAATACTTCGGCGGCGTCTGTGCCGCTGGCGCTCGATGTCGCTGTCCGTGATGGCCGTATCAAGCGCGACCAGATGATCCTGATGGAAGCCTTTGGTGGTGGCTTCACCTGGGGTTCGGTGCTAATGCGCTTCTGACGCAGCTTCGTTTGGCATACCATTGGCAGACGACGAACAACGCAGGCCCCGGCATGTCTCTGAAACTCGTAATTGGTAACAAGAACTATTCCTCCTGGTCGCTCCGGGCATGGTTGCTCATGCGTGAAGTCGGCATTGAATTCGAAGAGCATCGCATTGCGCTGGATGAGCCAGGTACTGCGCAGGCAATTGCCGAGGTGTCGAGCGCGGGCCGTGTACCGGTCTTACTGATGGACGGCATTACTGTCTGGGACTCGCTCGCCATCGCAGAAACAATTGCGGAACGATTTCCCGACAAGCAACTGTGGCCGGCTGATGCGGCCGCTCGTGCACATGCACGCAGCATCAGTGCAGAAATGCATTCAGGCTTTGCGGCGTTGCGCGAGCAAATGCCAATGAATTGCCGTGCGATGGGCCGCAAGGTTGCATTGCCAGACGCGTTAACCAAAGACATCGATCGTGTCTTCGAGATCTGGTCGGACTGTCACAAGCGTTACGGTGGCGGCTGGTTATTCGGCACATTCAGTGTTGCCGATGCGATGTATGCACCGGTGGTTTTACGGCTGCGTACTTATGGAATTAATTTACCGGATGCCGCCAGGTCCTATGCAGACCGGTTGCTTGAGAGCGATGCGCTGCAGGCATGGCTGGCAGCAGGCGAGGCCGAAACAGAAGTGATCGAAGCGGATGAAAAAGGGCAATGAAGCGATTAATTGAAGTGACAGCGAAACTGTTTGTATGTCTCGTGTTAGCAGGCACCGCATCCACTGCATTGCCTGCGACGTTCGACTTGCCGCCTGACGGGGTGGACGTGGTTGGTTCGATATCGACGGTCACAGCAGCATTCGACGATACCTTGATTGACCTGGCTGAGAAGCACGGGTTTGGCTATGAGGACATGGTGCGGGCCAACCCGGGCGTGAACCCCTGGGTACCCGGTGAAGGTACCGAGATTGTTCTTCCGGGTCGGTTTGTTCTGCCGGCCGGACCACGCACGGGGATCGTGCTCAATATCGCCGAGTATCGGCTTTATTATTATCCGCAGCCGAAAGCCGGTGAACCTGCGCAGGTGCTTACGTTCCCGATCAGTATCGGGCGGCAGGACTGGGAGACACCGCTGGGGCTTACAAAGGTCGTGCAGAAGGTAGTCAACCCGGCCTGGTATCCGCCGAAGTCGGTACGCGAAGAACACGCCGCCGATGGCCGACCGCTGCCGTCTGTGGTTCCTGCCGGGCCTGACAACCCGCTGGGTACGCGAGCAATGCGTCTAGGCTTGCCGGGTTATCTTATCCATGGCACCAATCGTCCTGCCGGTGTCGGCATGCGCGTTACGCACGGTTGCCTGCGCATGTTTCCGAAAGACGTAGAGTTCCTGTTCGAGCTGGTCGCGGTAAATACGCCGGTGCGGATTGTTAATGAGCCGGTAAAGATTGGCTGGGACGGCGATGAGCTGGTGCTGGAAGCGCATCCGGTTTTGGCGAGCGGACCGACGGTCACAAGCGATGTGCCGTTAGGCGATCCTGAGAAGACCGAAGAATTGGTGTCGGTAACTGACGGTGTGGAAGCAGCAGGCGAACCCGAGGCCGCCGAAGTATTCAGCGCACCTGCCAAGGACCCGCTCACCTTTGCAACTGAGCAATTTATCGTAGCGACCGCTGAGCGTGCTGGCGAACTCGACTGGTCGTTGGTGGAACGCGCAATCGAAAAGGCCGATGGCATGCCCGTTACTGTTGGAGCAGGCATAAAAAACGCCGCGACAAGCGCGGCGTTTGAATAGATCTTTAGGTTTGCGAGTCTTACTTGGACATCGACTTCTGGAACATACGATCCATTGCTTCACGGTTTGCTTCGCAGCAAGCCTGTGATTCAGTCGCTGCCGATAGTGCCCGGTCAGCCGTACTTTGTGCGCTGGAAGCAGCCTGAGCAGCTCGGTCAGCGGCAGCACGTGCAGCTTCTGCGGTTGATGCAGCAGCAGCAGCGTCAGCGGCGGCCCGATCAGCGGTAGCCCGGATTTCATCGAGACCTGTAGCGCAACCGGTGGCGAGTGCGAGCGTGAACAGCAATGCGCTCGTTTTCAGTACTGTATTTTTCATTTTCAAGGATTCCTCTGTTGGGAAAAAACTGCAGGCGCATTATTTCCCAAATACTTGAGTACTGCAATGAAGATGTTGTTTTTTAATGCACTTTGTCGCCTCCAGCAGACAAATGTTGTAAGAAATACAAACCTTGTCTGCCGGTCCCGGCAAGATACAAGCGTGCCTCATTAACGATATCGCAGGGCGGTCGCGCGGGGGTGGCGCACTCCCTCATGGCTCAAAAAAAAGGCAGGCCCATCCGGGCCTGCCTTTTTTCCTGCGCTTTACTTCGGTCGATGCGCCACCCCCGCACAACCGCCTTTGAGTTTAGCGATGTATCTTGCCGCGACCGTCAGAGAAGGCTTGCGCTGATCGAAGTACTGTATATAATCGCAGGTACTGTGAATCTGTACAGGACTGCTGAAATGCGCCAACTGACCCCCCGACAAACACAAATTCTCGAAATGATTCAAGACTTTATTGCTGAAACTGGCATGCCCCCGACACGTGCTGATATTGCCAGTGAGCTGGGTTTTAAATCGGCCAATGCGGCCGAAGAACATTTGCGAGCACTGCAAAAGAAAGGCGTGCTGGACCTGGTGCCAGGTGCCTCACGCGGCATCCAGCTCAAGGATTCCCTGCGTGAACAGATGGGCTTGCCGCTGGTTGGGCAGGTCGCTGCCGGTAATCCGATTCTTGCGCAGGAGCATATCGAAACGCATTACAAGATGGACCCGCAGCTGTTTAGCCCAAAACCACATTACCTGCTGCGCGTGCAGGGCATGAGTATGAAGAATGCCGGCATTCTCGATGGCGACCTCGTGGCCGTGCACCGTACGCCTGAAGTGCGCAGCCGGCAGATCATTGTTGCGCGCCTGGACGACGAAGTAACGGTCAAGCGTTACCGGCAGAATGGTTCCATGGTCTGGCTGATGCCCGAGAACGAAGACTTCGAACCCATCCAGGTCGATCTCAAAGAACAGTCGATGGTCATCGAAGGCGTCGTCGTGGGTGTTATTCGCGACGGTTTAGCGCTGCATTGATCAATATCGGGGCAGGGCATGCGGCGCAATTCATCATCGGGTTTGTCTCCTCTGGAGCAAGTGCTTGAGAACCCGCGTGTCTGGCGTGGCCGGGGGCGGACGCAGGCTGAGCTTGGGCTCTCGAGTGGTTATGAGAAAATCGACCAGCACCTGCCCGGCGGTGGCTGGCCGCGGCATGCCCTGACAGAAATCCTCACGGAGCAATACGGTGTCGGCGAACTGCAACTCCTGATGCCTGCCTTGGCGCGTTTAAGTGCCGAGAAACCGCTGGCTGATTTTTGTGGTGATAGTCAGGAGCCGGGTTGGATAGCCTGGGTTGCTCCACCATTTCAGCCTTATCCGCCTGCACTGACGCAATGGGATATCAACCTTTCGCGTCTTCTAATCGTGCGTCCTGAAGACGGTAGCGAAATTTTGTGGGCTGCCGAACAGGCGCTTGCCTCGGGTACTTGTGCAGCCGTGTTGTTATGGCCGTCGCAACTGAGTGATCAGGACAGCCGTCGCTTACAACTTGCTGCCGAAAAGGGCGAGAGCTGGGCCGTGGCATTTCGTCCGCGTGCTGCCCGGCGTGAGCCCTCAGCGGCCGCCTTAAGAATTGAAGTGCAGGCCGATCAGGAAGGTACGCATCTCGATATTTTTAAAAGTCGCGGCGGTCATCCGGTCACGTTGCACAATATTTTTTCCTGAACATGGCGCGCGCACGAAAATTCCCTGTCCTGGCACGGGGGGCGGCCCCGACCCCTTCGGCAACAGCAAAACAAGCGTCACTACCGTTTCAGGATGTGCTGGCACAGGAAGAACCCGTTGCGCATCACAGCCGCATTAGCACGGCACAGCGGTTATGGTTTTGTGTGTATTTGCCGGCACTGGCACTCGAAGCTAATAGCAAAAACAAGGCGCCATGCGCCGTTGTTGAAGAACGTCAGGGCCTGCATCGTGTAATGCTTGTTAATGCGGCGGCCGCAGCGGCTGGCGTGTTGCCAGGGCAGTCATCAAATGCGGCACTGGCATTGCTGCCCGAACTCGAGCTTGCAGAGCGTGATCGGCTCAATGAGCAGCAGGTACTGGAGTCCCTGGCGGGCTGGCTGGAGCAGTTTTCATCCTTTGTTTCGCTGGCCGGCAAGAATGTGTTGCTGCTTGAGGTTGCAGGCAGCCTGAGATTATTCGGGGGGTTGAAAAACCTGCGCCAACAGGTGTCGGCAGGGCTCAGGCAACAGGGTTATACCGCCGCATTGGCTATTGCGCCCACGCCACTGGCGGCACA